>Ga0247727_10000245_pt1 | contig 130011 bp, 123 predicted proteins | sample WisWelCaveWW1625_FD_202498 | JGI IMG/M metagenome (GOLD analysis project Ga0247727, IMG submission 202498) | Biofilm microbial communities from Wishing Well Cave, Virginia, United States - WW16-25 | ecosystem: Environmental > Aquatic > Deep subsurface > Groundwater > Cave microbial mat... | reverse complement strand
TGACACGCGCTCGAGCTTGTCGGGACCGTCGGCGGCGAGAATGTTCACGTTGACGCCGGTGGTCTTGCCGGCAACGGAGAGCCCCTTCGCGTGCTGGTGACCCCAGCCGTGGGGCAACGCCACTGTACCGGGCATGAGCTCGGCCAGCAGCTTCACGGGCACGCGTACGGCGCCCGTCTGCGACTCGACGTCGGCCAGATCTCCGTCGCGAAGGCCGAGACGACGCGCGTCGTCGGGATGGACGTAGAGGTAGTTGGTGCTCCGGTCGGCTGCGACGAACTCTTCGATGTTGTGGGTCCAAGAGTTGTGCGTCGTGACCGCGCGCTTGGTGATGAGCTTCAAGCCGTCGGCGTGCTCTTTCTCGGTTTGGAAGTCGGCGCCGAGCTTTCGCGCCTGGAGCAGCAGCCCGGGTGGGGCAAGGTGAACCTTGCCGTCTTCGCTCACTACTCGGCTGCCGAGAAAATCTTCGGAGCCGTGATCCGGGCGCAGACGCCCGTGCCGTGCCCGTAGAAGTCGCCGATAGCTTCCCTCTCCGCCTGCGCGAAGCACGAGAGACAGGAGGGATTCCTGGGGGATGGAAGGCTGACGCTCGGGATGCTTTTTCGAATGCCGGCGCTTCGCCTGCTCGAGCACCACTTGGGCGATCTTCGAGCCGAAGAGACTGACGCCGCTCGCACGCGCGAGATCGAGATAGATCGTCGCCTCGTCGCGCTGCTCGCCGACGGCATTCACCACGCGATCGGTGGCCTGAAGATAAGGCCTTGATTGGAGACCGAGCATCAGCGGGAAGATGAAGGGCAAGTCCGCGCGCTCGAACGGTGAGGTGGCAGGCAACACGTAGTGCGCGAGCGAGGCCGTCTCGTTCAGGAAGATGTCGAGCACGACCAGCAGCTCGAGCTTCTCGAAAGCTCGCCTGAGCCGTCCCGAGTTGGCCATGGTGATGAGCGGGTTTCCGCCGGTGACGAAGAGCGCTTTCACCTGACGATCGCCGGGCGTGAGGATCTCGTCGGCGAGAATGCCGCCGGGGAAGGCGTCGTTGACGGCCTGATAGTCGCCGATTCGCGTGCGGTCACTTCGCATCAAGACGCCGTTCTTCACGCCGAAACGCGGAAAGTCGATGATACCGCGGCCGACGAGCGTACCGCCCTTGCGATCGAGATTGCCGGAGACGGCGTTGATGACTTCCTGGAGCCAAAACGCGAGCGCGCCGTTGCCGCCCATGTTGACGCCGGTAGAGCTGTAGAACGCCGCGCCCTTGGCCTTGCTGTATGCGCTCACCATCTCGCGGAGGACGGCAGCGGGAATGCGCGTCACCTCTTCAGTCCGCTCCGGCGTCCACGGCGCCGCAAGCCGCTCGACTTCGGCGAAGCCCGTCATGTGGCGCTCGACGCGCTCGCGGGCGATGCCGCCGATCGCGAGCAGCTCGTTCAAGAAGCCGAGATAGAAAAACACGTCCGTCCCGGGCCGGATGAAGACGTGTTCGCCGGCGATCTTGGCCGACTCGGTACGGCGCGGGTCCACGATGAAGATGCGACCGCCGCGCGCCTCGATGTCTTTCAAACGCTTCGCGGGGTTGGTTACTTGAAGGAAGCTCCACTTGGATACGACGGGATTCGCGCCGACGATGATCAGGCACTCGGTGTGCGCGAGATCGGGAAACGGCTGGGTGAAAGGAAAGCCGTAGACCTCGCGCGCCACCGCAAACTTGTTCGCGCAGTCCTGGGTGGCCGAGCTGTACATGCTCTTCGAGCCGAGCCCGGTCATGAACCCTTGCGCGAACACCGGATGTAGCGAGCTGAAGCCCGCCGCCGTGCCGACGTACATCGCGATCGAGTCGGGACCGTGGTGACTCCGAATTCGCGAGACTTCCTTGCCGATGCTCGTGATGCTCTCTTGCCAAGAGCTGCGCTCGAAACGGTCGCCGACGCGGTGCAAAGGATGGAGAAGTCGATCCGGCGAGTCGTAGAGCTTGTGCTGCTTCAAGCCTTTCGCGCAGCCGAAGCCTTCCGTCGTCACGTGGTCATCGTCGGCACGGACGGCGACGACCTTGTTGTTCTCGACATCTACCTCGAGACCGCAGAGAGCCTCGCAAATCCGGCAGAACGTCGTCTTGGTCTCGATCATCCGGGAAGCTTTAGCACGATGGCCGGCTCAAGGGAGCCCGAATGGCTTCGCTGCGGGCCACGCTCAGATGAGACCGCCGGCCGTGACGACCTCGCGCCGCGCGCGTCCGAGACAGCCGAGCATCCAGCCGTGGAATACTGTGTGCAAAAACAACGCGGCGACAGGCCAGACGAGCGGCGTTGTCAGTGTGAACGTGTAGGTCCAATGAACCCGTGTGGCCACGGCGCCGGCCATCTCGTCGAAGCGCCAGTCCGCCCTCGCTTCTCGAATCAGCAAAGAAAACGGCAGCGAGAAGCCACGCAGCGTGTACGAGTGAGCGCGCGGTCGATCGTAGACCACGAGCTGCTCTTCGAGCACGTTGCCGTCGGCCGTGCGGACCTTTCGGACCGCGTTCAACTTCGGCTTGCCGTCGCCCTCGTAGCGCATCTCGGTCACGGCGGGCACGGGTCCGTGACCTGCGTAGATGTGCGGCGCACCGGCAGCGTCGTTCACTGCGTCGAAGATCGCGAGGGGTTTCGCCGCGATCTCGATCTCTGCTTCCAGGCGTACGTCCATCTTCGCTTACTTCTCGGGCTCGAACATCGACCGAAAGTGCTGCACCTCGCCGCGCCCGAGCATTTCTTCGAAAGTCCGCACGTATCCCGTGTGCCGAATGAGCCAGCGCCCGTCCACCTTGACGTAACGATCTTCGTAGAAGGCGGCGCCGCGGATGATCATGTTCGCTTCGGTGAAGATCACCATGTCTTCGAGATACCAGCGACCGCGGGCATTCGATCCGTCCACGAGCTCGATCTCCGGATGGTGGCCGTGGTGCATGCTGACGATCTTCGGATTTCCGAGCGCGCCGCGCAGAAAGTCCATGATCGCGGCCCGGCCTTCGTAGGCGTAGCGCCCCGAGTCATAGGCCGCCGTCGCGTCCGCCGTGAGTGTTTCCGCCAGCTCGTCCCACTTCTTGGTGTCGAGGCAACGGAGGTATTGGTACTTGAGCTGATGGATCGCGTCGATGTCCGTCACGACACGAAGTTCACCTTTTCGCGGAGCTGAGAAAAGTCGGCACAAATCGGCGCCAGCCCATGCGGTTTCCGTACTCCGTATAAGCGTTACCGAATGCAGCGGTAAGAAGACCTTCTTCGTATCTCGCCCGCCGCGCGAACAGAGGCGTCACGAGCCCGATGGTGACGGCGGCAGAAACCGACGAGAGCAGCGCCAGCGCGGCACCGAGCAGCGTGTGAACGATGCCGGCGTAAACGGGATGCATCACCACTCTGTACGGGCCGGTCGTGCAAAGCGCCTGATGATGGAGCAGCTCTGCATCCACCGAGAGATTCTCGCCAAGCGCGTACCATCCTCGTAGAAGCAAGAAAGCACCGTAGGCGGCGAGCATCACGCCGCTCCAAGCCACCAGAGTAGCGACGGGCACGGGCAGGAACCCGGCGATCGAAAACGACCTTGCCATCGGACGATCGAGATAGAGAGCGCAGACGTTGACAGCGACTGCGATCTGCGGCGCGCGCTGGATCCAAAAACGATTCTCGTAGACACGCCCAGTGCCGCGTCTCCGAAAGCCGCCGACGAGCGCCGGAATCGCTGCAATGCTCGTTGCGAGAAATAGATACGCGAGCGCCGCTGCGGACCAGTTCAGACTCGGTACGTCCACGAGGGTCGCTCTTACACCAAAGTCGACTACTGCGTCGAGCAAAGCGGAGCTCCGTAGCTTCCATCCTGCTCAAGAAACGGGCGACGCTTATTTTCGAATCACTAAATTTCGCGCTCGAGAGAGAACCGGCTCGCCGTGGCGAGATCTTGCATGCACGCAAGCTCGGCACTGCGCTTGCTATGGAAAATCGGGGACATCGCGCGGGCACGGATGCACTACGAACGGCTGTCGGCTTTAGATACATCCTTCTTAGTTCAAGAAGGCCGCTTCACCTACATGCACATCGCGTCGACGGGCATCTTCACGCCCGAACCGACTGCAGCGGTGGGTGGTACGGTAGGCGTGGACATCGAGCGCGTCCGCCGCTACTTCGCGTCGCGCCTCCACTTGGTGCCGCGCTACCGCCAGCGCCTCGCCTACGTTCCGGTCACCAACGATCCGGTCTGGGTAGACGACGACCGCTTCGACCTCGCCTACCACGTGCGGCACGTGAGTCTGCCGCGCCCGGGCAACGACGAGCAGCTTCGCCAGCTCGTGGCCCGCGTGATCGAACGCCAGCTCGACCGCAAGCGACCGCTCTGGGAGTGCTGGTTCATCGAAGGCCTCGGCGACGAGCACTCACGAGGCCGCTTCGCCATGGTCACGAAAGTCCACCATTGCATGGTGGATGGAATCGGCGGAGTGGATTTGCTCGCGGCAATTCTGACGATGGCGCCGGGCCGTCCCAACGCGCCCAACGCGCCCAACGCGGGCATCGGCGCGGCCGAGCCGTGGTCGCCACGACCCGCACCCGACGATCGCTCACTTGCGCGCGAAGAGGCAACGAGACGCACCCGGGCTCTCTTCGGCGCGCTCACCGGAATGCGATCCGCTGGTGCTCAAAGTGGCTCCCTCGCAAGCACGGTAAAGGACTTCGCATCCAGCGCCTGGTCCCTCGCGAGAACCGGCCTCCAGCGACCTACGAAGCTGCCGTTCAACGGCACGATCGGCCCTCACCGTCGCATCGAGTGGCTCGGAAGTCCCATCGACGAGGTGAAAGCGGTGAGCCATGGGCTCGGCGGCACCTTGAACGACGTCGTGCTCGCCACCGTCGCCGGCGCCATGCATCACTTTCTCGGAACGATCGACGTCAACGTCCGCGAGGCCTCGCTTCGCGCTGCGATTCCCGTGAGCGTTCGCACAGCCGATCAGCGTGGCTCGGCCGGCAATCGCGTGTCGGCATGGCTTGCAGACCTTCCGGTTTCCGAGCGCGACCCGTGGCGACGCTTGACTGCGATTCGCGCGGTCACCGAAAACCTCCGTCAAACTCATCAAGCCGAGAACGCGCACGCGCTGGCGGAAGTCGCCGAGTGGACCGGCGCGAATCTTCTCGGCATCGCGCTCCGAGTGCTGAACAGCACCCAGCCCTTCAACGTCGTGGTGACGAACGTGCCCGGTCCTCCCATGCCGCTCTATCTAATGGATGCGCGCATGGACACGATCTACCCTCACCTGCCTCTTTTCGAAGGCCAAGGGCTCGGAATCGCGCTCTTGAGCTATGCCGGTCACCTTACTTGGGGCCTCGCCGGCGACTGGGATCTCATCCCCAAGCTCGATCGCTTGCGCGATGCGTTGATCGATTCGCACTCGGAGCTCGTCCGCCTCGCTCGCACGGTGGACAGCAGTGCGCGAAGCGACCGCCCGCTAGCGGAAGCGGTAGGAAAGAACCGTTCGGGCGTTGAGAAGCGGATCCGTATCGTCCGAGGTGGAGGGCCGCCGCGTCACCCATAGAGGCGTGAACGACATGCCGACGGTGAGATCGATCTTCTCGGTAACGGGATAGCGGAGACCGACACCGAGGGTCACGGTCCCGGTGTCGGCCTTCAGCCGCTCACGGTCGCGGAAGCCGAAGGTATCCGCCTTCACTTGGAAGCGTGTGTCGAGGTAGTTGCCGGCCACCGTTACCCACGGCGTGAGCCCTCGGAAGGTGTCGGATCGATACGACCCGCTCGCCTCCAGACCCCAGTAGTTGACCGTGACTCTGTCTTTCGATTTTCCTTCGCAACCATTGGGATTTCCTGGTGAACCCGGCGGTTCGCTTGCAGCCTCTCCGGGGCAAGTGAAGGCACCTTCGACACTGCCGACTTGGCCGTATGCTCGAAGCCCCACCGTCCAGGGACCGCGCTCGTAGACGGGTCGCTCGAGACCGTAAGAAAAGACGTGCGGCTTCACGCCCCAGACTTTCACGGGCGGCGTGTAGCCGAGCAGCAGAGCCATCCTCCAGGGAAGGCCGATGGTCAGACGTCCCCGAGCAAAAATGGGTGCTTTGTTGAGGTCCTCTTCTTTCGTCCCGTCGAAGCCGACCGTCCGCTGCTCCTCGTCGAGCTTCGGTATGTTGCCGACTTCGAGACCGGCCTCGATCTCACCGAGCTCGCGACTCTTCGGCGTTCCGAGGCCGGAGAAGAACGAGACCGACGTGAAGTAGAACATCGCCCAGGCTTCAGGGCGCTCGGAATCGAGGTCTTCGGCGGCGCGGGCGGGTAGCGAAGCAAGGAAGAGCAAGCCGCAGGCGAAAATGAAGCCCGCCGCGCGGGATCTCTCAGATACCGCTGCCTTCCTTCTCTTCTTCATCGTGGAGACCGCACTCGCGCTTGATGCCGAAGAAACGCGTCTCCTCTTCCGTCATGCCCGGGCTCCACTTCACGGTAGTGTGGATGTCGCCGACAGAGACGTAGCCTTGGTCGAAGAGGGAATGGTAGGGCAAATCGAACTTCGTCAAATACTTGTGCACGTCGCGGTTCGACCATTCGACGAGGGGAAGAACCTTGAAGGTGCCGCGCTGGACCGCGAGCACCGGCAGATCGGATCGCGATTTCGACTGCTCGCGGCGAAGACCCGAGAACCAGGTGCCGGCTTCGAGCTCGCGGAGAGCGCGCGCCATCGGCTCGACCTTGTTGATGGCGTTGAATCGATCGAGGCCTTCTTCACCCTGCTCCCAGAGCTTGCCGTAGCGAGCTTCCTGCCACGCGGGCGTCGTCTCGGCGCGGTAGACTTTGAGGTTCAGCGAGAGACGCTCGGTGAGCTGATCGATGAACGTGTACGTTTCTGGAAACAGGTAGCCGGTGTCGACTACCAGGACGGGAATGTCGGGACGCTGACGCGAAACCATGTGGAGCAGAACTGCCGCCTGAATCCCGAAGCTCGACGACAACACGAAGCTCCCTGCGAGATTCTCGAGAGCCCAGCGCACGCGCTCTTCGGCGCTCTGAGTCTCCAGCCACTCATTGTCGGCTTGAAGACGCGCGGCCTGATCGACACGCGGAAGCGGTAGTAGCTCTTTCAACGCAAGCATCGACATCACGTCTGCCCTTTCGCCCGGCGCAAGATGGCGCAGAGCGCTGCTTGATCGCGCGTCGAGAGCTGGGCGATAGGCGGCGGCGGCTCCGAGAGGCGCTCGACTAGCTTGGCTCGCACGCGCGCGCCACGGGCCGTGAGAACGAGCTCTTTGACACGCCGATCGTTCGGCGCCGGACGGCGCTCTACGAGCTCTCGCTCCTCGAGGCGATCGACGATCCCGGTGATATTGGAAGCGTGGCAAGCGAGCCCATCGGCGACGGAACGCATCGACACCGGCTCCCCGGGGTTTAGCATACGGAGCAAGTGGCACTGAGCCTCCGTAAGCCCGCACTCGGCCGCTACCGAGGGCACGCGGAGCCCTGCGGTGGTGAGGAGCGCGAACAGCAACTCCCAGGTTTCGCGGGCTAGCTCGGAGGTCTTCATCGGCTATTTCATAGTGGACACTAGTTGAATAACCCGACTATTGACAACCTCAAGTACCGTTCTTAACTCGGCGACATGACGAATCTCAGGCTCATCGCCCTCGACGACACCGTGGTGTTTCCAGGGATGACGATCACGCTGCCGATCGAAGTGGGCGAAGATACGCGCGTTTTCTTGGTGCCTCGACACGGGAACGACTACGCCGCCGTCGGCGTGGTCGCCGAAGTGAACGAACGCGCCCGACTGCCCGGACCCATGACGGTCGTGATTCTGACGGGCCTTCACCGCGGGAGCGCAGGTGCAGCGCACACCGACACGGACGGTACGCTCCGCGTCGAAGTCTCCGAGCAGCCAGACGTCGCCCCGCCGCCGAGCCAGACAGCCGAGCTCGAGCGCGAGTACCGCGCGATCGTAGAAGAGATTCTCGAGCTCCGTGGCGACGACGGTCGAATTCGCAACTTCGTTCGCGCGATCAAAGAGTCCGGCGCGCTCGCCGACACGTCGGGTTACTCGCCCGAGTTGACCTTCGAGCAGAAGCGCGACTTGCTGACGACTCTCGACGTCACCGAGCGCCTGACGCTCGCCCTCGACCTTCAGCGCGAGCGGCTGGCCGAGCTGCAGGTGCGCAAGCGCATCCGCGATGACGTCACATCCGACGCGCAGAATCAGCAGAAGGAATACTTCCTCCGGCGCCAGCTCGACTCCATCCGAAAAGAGCTCGGTGAAGACGGCGAGTCGGTCGCTTCCGAGTACCGAAAAAAGATCGCCGATGCCGGGATGCCCGACGCGGTACGCTCTCAGGCCGAGCGAGAGCTAGGTCGCCTGGAGCGGCTCGGGGAGCAGAGTCCCGAGTCTTCTACCATTCGGACTTACCTCGAGTGGCTGATCGCGGTTCCGTGGTCGAAGCGCTCGGTCGAGAAACTCGACCCCGTGCATGCGCGAAGCGTGCTCGACGCCGATCACGCCGGTCTAGACGACGTGAAGTCTCGCATCACCGAGTATCTCGCCGTACGAAAGCTCCGTGCCGAGCGCGGCGTTGCCGACAACCGCCGCTCCGGAGTCATCCTCACGCTCGTTGGCCCGCCGGGCACGGGCAAGACGTCCATCGGTGAGTCGATCGCACGCGCCACCGGCCGCGAGTTCATTCGCATGTCGCTCGGTGGCGTGCGCGACGAAGCCGAGATCCGCGGCCACCGACGTACCTACATCGGCGCGCTGCCGGGTCGCCTCGTCCGCGCGCTCCGCGACGCCGGAACCATGAATCCCGTGATCATGCTCGACGAGATCGACAAGGTCGGCGCCGACTGGCGCGGCGACCCGTCGTCGGCACTCCTCGAAGTGCTCGATCCGGCCCAAAACCATGCGTTCCGCGACCACTACCTGGACGTGGAGCTCGATCTCTCTCACGTGCTTTTCATCGCGACGGCGAACGTGACCGACACGATCCCGCGACCGCTGCTCGATCGCATGGAGGTGATCCGCTTCGACGGCTATACCACCGAAGAGAAAGTCGCGATCGCACGCGACTACCTCTTCCGCCGTCAGCTCGAACAAAACGGGCTTCTCGCCGGCGAGGTGACGATCGACGATGCGCTTCTACGTACCGTGATCGGCGACTACACGCGCGAGGCCGGCGTCCGTCAGCTCGAGCGCGAGATCGGGACGGCGCTCCGAAAGACCGCTGCCAAATTCGTCGCCGGCGAAGCCATTGCGCCGATTGCCATCGACGCCGACTCCCTGCGCGCGGTACTCGGTCGGCCGAAATTCTTCCAGGAAGCTGCCGCGCGAATGGCCGTGCCGGGTGTCGCCACCGGGCTCGCGGTTACGGGTGCCGGCGGCGACGTGCTCTTCGTCGAAGCCTCCGTCATGGCGGGCCGCGATGGGCTGACGCTCACCGGTCAGCTCGGCGACGTCATGAAGGAGTCGGCGCAGATCGCGCTCAGCTATGTGCGCGCTCACGCGGGTGAGCTCGGCATCGAGCCGCAGGCCTTCCTCGGCAAGCAGTTCCACGTGCACGTGCCGGCAGGTGCCATCCCAAAGGACGGCCCGAGCGCGGGCGTGACCATGGTAACGGCGCTCGCGTCGTTGCTGAGCGGCCGTCCCGTAAAGCACACCGTCGGCATGACCGGCGAGCTCACGCTCCAGGGACGCGTGCTGCCGATCGGTGGCTTGAAGCAAAAGGTGCTGGCGGCGCACGCGGCGGGTTTGACCGACATCATCCTGCCCGAGCGGAACCGCGACGACCTCGACGAAGTGCCCGAGTCCGTTCGCGCGGAGTTGCGTTTTCACCCGGTGGCCTCGATCGCGGAAGTGCTCGCGATCGCGCTCGAGCCGCGCTCGCTGCTCAAAGCCGCGTGATGCCTTCTTTGACGGCGTACTTCGTCAGCTCGGCAGCGGTGTGGAGCTTCAGCTTCTCCATGATGCGCTTGCGGTGAGTCTCGGCCGTCTTGATGCCGAGAGCGAGAGCCTCGGCAACCTCGCGGTTGGTCTTGCCCTCCGCAACGAGCTGCAACACCTCGCGTTCGCGCCGCGTGAGCTCGCTGCCTGACGAATGCGCTCCGTTCATCCGGTCGACGTAGTCTTTTACGACCACGCCGGTGAGATGCGGGCTCACGTAGATCTCCCCCGCAACCACCGTGTCGATGGCGTGGCGGACCTCGTCGAAGGCGCAGCTCTTCAGCAAATACCCGCGCGCTCCCGCCTGAAGCATCTGGCTCACGAACTGGCGATCGGGATGCATGGAGAGAGCCATGACTCGCATATCGACAGAATCGTTGACGATCTTTCGTGTAGCTTCGATGCCGTTCATGTCGGGCATCGAGACGTCCATGAGCACGAGGTCCGGTTGGTGCTCTCGGGCGAGCGCGACTCCCCCTCGCCCGTCTGCGGCCTCTCCAACGACGCTCACATCCGGCAGCGTTGCCATCAGCGACTTCAACCCTTCGCGAAACAAAATGTGGTCGTCGACGATGATCAGTCGAATCACGCTCTCACCTCTTTGCCGAGCTCGGACGGCATGACCAGCGTTACCACCGACCCGCGGCCCGGCGCCGACTCGACGCTGAGCTCGCCGCCAAGCAATTCTACGCGCTCGCGAATGCTGAAAAGACCGTATCCGACGACGGACGCACTGCGCGGCGGTTCCAGGTCGACGAATCCGCGACCGTCGTCCTCGACGCGCACGGCCACTCGCTCCCCTCGACGCTCCAATACAACTCTCGCGCCGCTGGCATCGGCGTGTTTGTACACGTTCAGCAAAAGCTCGCGCACCGCCTGAAAGACCGTCACCGCGACCTCGTTCTCGATCGAGCCCTCGGCGTCGCCTTCCTCCACGAACTCGCACTCGAGTCCGTACCGCTCGCGGGTCCTGTCGCTCAGCCATTCGAGCGCCGCCGCGATTCCGAGCTCGTAGAGCACCGGCGGGCTGAAATCGAAGACCGTCGATCGAGTCTCTTCGGTCGTTCGCTCGATGAGCGCGATCACGTCGTCGAACAGGGGAATCGTCGCATCGCTCGTCGCTAGACCGCGGAGCTGAGACAGCCGGAGGCGTGCGAGGCCGAGGTTCTGGATCGCGCCGTCGTGGAGACCGAGCGCAATCCGTCGCCGTTCCCGCTCCTCGGCATGCGTCGCTTCGGCGGCGAGCGTACGGAGCTTCACACGATAGGCTGCTTCCGTCGCGTCGCTGCGCTTTCGCTCGAGCGCGTTGGCACAGAGCTGAGCGGCGATGCTGAGCGTAGAGGTCAGCTCCTGGGTACGATTCCGGCGCGGCGACGTCATCACGAACACGAGCGCTCCGACGAGGCCCGTACCGGTGACGAGAGGAACCTGAATGCGCGAGTGGACGCCGAAGCGCTGGAGCATCTCGGCTTCCTGACTCATGTCGCGGGGAGCGCCTTCGACGGACAAGTACGACACGTCTCCCGTGGTCGCGCGCTCGACGAACCAACGAACATGCTCGAGAGGCACCTTCTGGAGAAGCTCTTTGACGCCCACGATGCCGGCACCGCACCACTCGTGCGTGATCGAAACGGTGAGCTGATCGTCGTCGATCGCATAGATCGCGACGCGATCCACGTCCGCGAATCGACCGAGCCCGCCGAGCGCGGATTGAATCTCGGCGTCCAGCGTCGTCGGGGCGGCATTCATGAGGTCGGACGCGAGCCGGGTGATCAGTCGCTCGAAATCTTGATTGAAGTTCAAGCGAGTCGTCGCGCGAGTCGCATCGGTGACGTCTTCCGTAACACCCATGATTCTCGACACGCGCCCGTCGCGATGCTCGATCGGAACCGCCCGCGTCCGTAACCATCGCTCCTCACCGTCGGCGCGCACGATGCGATACCGCGCCTCCCGCTTCGAATCGGGCAGCGGCGCGAACAGGACATCGAATACCGCCCGATCGGCGGGGAGAACGAGCTGGTACGCCAGGACGAAGGCCGCCGCGCCGCTGACGTCGCGCGGTACGCCCCAGATCGCCTCGATGGCCGGGCTCGAGTACACGAGAGCCAACGGATCGAGATCGGCGATCCAAAAGATCTGGTCGATGCTGTCGGCCATTTGCTCGAAGCGTCGCTGGCTCTCACGAAGCGATTGCTCGATGCCTTCGCGAATCGCGATCTCCGCCTGGAGGCCTAGTCGGCTTCGATCCAGCACCGCCGCCTGGCGTCGTGCCGCTTGCGCGAGAAAAACCGCGAATGTCGACAGAACGACGGCGATCATCCCGCCCGCGAGAACGATCGACGCGAGAGGAGAGTGAGCGGCCGCAATCAACTCGTCGCTCGGAAACACACGCAGCGTCAACGCCGAGGAAGACGGACCGACCACGCGATCGCTAGCGAAAGCTTCGCTTGCCGGGGATGGTGGCCCGCGATGGCACGACACCGTGCGACCGCCACGCAGTATACAAATCCCGTGGTCATCGTTCTGGCCGGCCGAGACCGCGCCGAGCACCATCGCGAAGTACGAATCGCTCAGCCCATCGGTAGTGACTGGCGCCACCCGCTCGAACGCCCGCGCAATGAGCTCGGCTCGAGAGACCGCGACGACACGAAGGTTCGCACGATCCTCTGCAACAAGCGCTTGCCAGAGAATCAGCACGACGACCATCCCGCCGACGAATAGTGACAGCGGAAGCTGCCAGCGCCGCGCGGCGCGCTCGTCCGGCCTGGCCGCTGGCCACGCATGCGCGATCATCCCCGCGCCGACCACGACGAATCCGCCCGCCGTGTTGAGCCCCATGCGAGTGAGCTCCCCCCAACCGTAAGCGCCATCGATCCCCCTCGCGTAGCCGAGCACGGCCGCGAAGCCGAGAGCGACGACGAGAGCACCGAGCAAACCCAGCGCAGATGCCCGGTATGACGGACGATGAGTGACGCTGCCGAGCCCGTACGCAGCAGCGACGAGAACGAATCCGATGGCGGTGTTCGGCGCCATGCGACCGTGGTGCGACGTCGCCGTCGCAACGTAGGGATCGACGAAGACCCTGTCGATCGCGAAGTCCACCTCGAACGCGTACTCGGCGAGCGTCGCGAGACCGATTGCGCCGACCAGCGCAGCGCCGGCCGCCGTCCGGTAGCAGCGCTCGCCGAGCGCAGAGAGCATCACGAGACCGCAAGCCGCGAACGCAAACGCGGCGTTGTACTGCATGGGAGCGTGGTGGGGTCGGAGCTGGAACAAGCCGGGCGCATGAAGGTGCCACCCGATCATGGCAACGACGCCCAGGGCGAGAGCGAGGACGGCATTGACCTGCGCGATCACACGCCCATCCACCGACAGGCTATCTCCTGATCGCGCACAGAGTCGCGCGTCTGCCCTTACCATCCGCCCCGCCCTTCCACCTTCGTCCGCAACGGAGAGGGTAGCAAAAAGGTGGCCGGCTCGCAGCAGCCAAAGCGCACCAATGCGCACGCCTTGACTGCTGCGAGCCGGTTCACGACGGCAACTCAGAGGGTCGTTGACGTCGTCGTGCTCGTCTCCGCTGGTAAGGTCGAGGTAGTCGAGGTCGTCGGCACGTCAGTCGGGCACAGGAGCGGTGCGTCGAGGTGGACGGCGTTTCGGATGACGATCTGAGCATCCATAGCGGTGATCGACCAGGAGTCGTCTACGTCGCAAAGGCAGAGCTCGCAGAGGCGCAATCCGACGGCCGCTTGCAGGATGAATAGCGCGTCGCTCGTCGTCGGCTTGTCGGTCGTACTGACCGGGAGCCCGCAGTGCTGATTGCAGACACCGAGCTCGCAGCGTTCGCAGGGCTCGTTACAGAGCGGGCCCCCCTCGCACTCCCCAGAGTCGCAACGGTCGTCGTCGGTGCAGGCTTGAACGTCGTCGCACACGACGCCGTCATTCGCGGGAAACACACCACAGGCGTCTACCGCTTCATCGCAGACGTTCTCACGACAGGCGTCATCGAGAGGCGCGCACTCCATCGCGATGCCGGCGCGACACCCGGCAGCCGAGTCGCAAGTCTCCGCGCCGTTGCAGAAGACGCCATCGTCACATGCGGCGTCTACGACGGTCACCGCGCACGCGTCGATCGCTTCGTCGCAAACGTCCGTCGTGCAGCCGACACCGTCGTCGCAGGCGATCGCCGTCCCGGTCTGGCATCCGGCTAGGACGTCACAGGTCTCGGAGCCGTTGCAATAGACGCTGTCGTCACAGGCCGAATCCACAGCTGTCGCCGCACAAGCATCGACGGACTCGTCGCAAACGTCCGTCGTGCAGCCGACGCCGTCGTCGCAGGCGATCGCCGTGCCGGTCTGGCACCCGGCTAGCGCGTCACAGGTCTCTGACCCGTTGCAGTAGACGCTGTCATCGCAGGCCGAATCGATAGGTGTCGCCGCGCAGCCATCGATCGCTTCGTCGCAAGAATCTGTGGTGCAGCCAACGCTATCGTCGCAGGCGATCGCCGCCCCGGTCTGGCATCCCGCTAGTACGTCGCAGGTCTCGGAGCCGTTGCAATACACGTCGTCGTTGCAGGCTGAATTCACGGGCGTCGCCGCACAGCCGTCGACGGCCTCATCGCAAGCATCCGTCGTGCACTCGACGCCGTCATCGCACGCGACCGCCGTGCCGGTCTGGCATCCGGCTAGGACGTCACAGGTCTCGGAGCCGTTGCAATAGAGGCTGTCGTCACAGGCCGAATCCACAGCTGTTGCCGCGCAGCCATCGACGGCTTCGTCGCAGAAATCCGTTGTGCAGTCGATGCCGTCGTCGCAGGTGATTGGCGCCCCGACCTGACATCCGGCTTGTGCGTCGCACGTTTCGAAGCCGTTGCAGGAGAGACCGTCATCGCAAATTCCCGCGGTCGGCGTGTGAACACACTGTCGCGTGCTGCCGGTGCAGCCGGTGCTTCTGCAGCGATCCGTGGTGCAGGGATTCGCATCATCACAGTCCGCGTTGCTCGTGCATTCACCGCAGAGTGCGTATGCTTCCGGCGCGAGCCCGAGACCGCAGAGAAGGAGTAGGAATGAAGCGAGAACAGCAACCCGGGCGAAACGCTGCGACATGAAAACCTCCAGACCCGAGGTCGCGCAGAGCGCGGGGTCGGGAGCACGAAGCAAGAGATATGCCGAATTACCCGGAGTCCGTTATAAGGTTTTTCGGCGATCCCTTAAGGAAAATAGCCAGTCATGCCGGCCGAACCCGTACACTTCGGTCCGGTTTCGCGCTGACCTCGCCCGCGGCCATAGCGGGGACCATCGCTATCGCCGCGGGCGAAGGGGCCGACCCACGGGTGGGCCAGACCATCGAGCGGATAGAAAAGCGTGCAACGCAATCCTCCGCTTCGTGCCTACATTCGCCGAAGCGGAGGGAGTCCGTCAATTGTGGAATCCGCGTACCCGGCGCGCGCGTTCGGCCGCTACCGCGGCACTCGCTGCGGTAGCACGGAGCGGAGCCAACGCCGACCCAAATCTGTCGACCTCGACGCTGGCGGCTCAGGACAGCTCGCCAGCGTGAGCCATCACGCTGCGGTGGCGACCGTAGACGAAATAGATAGCGAGGCCGACGGCGAGCCACACGCCGAGACGGAGCCAGTTCTCCCACCCGAGCGAGAGCATCAGTGCCAGATTCATCGCGATCCCCGCGAGCGGCACGAAGGGTACGAACGGGGTTCGAAACGGACGATGGAGAGTGGGCTGAGTCCGTCTGAGAATCAACACGGACCCGCAAACGATCACGAATGCGAACAGAGTTCCGATGTTGACGAGATCCGCCAGCAACTCGAGGGGAAAGAGCGCGGCGATCAGAGCGACGATTACCCCAGTCAGAATCGTCGCTTTATGCGGCGTGCGGAACCGAGGATGGACTGCGGCGAAGAAGCTTCGCGGGATGAGACCATCGCGCGCCATCGCGAACAACACCCGCGCTTGGCTCAGCAGCAACACCAGCAGTACGCTCGTGATGCCGACGACGGCGGCCGATGAGATGAGCAACGTGGCTGCTTTCAGACCGTGTCGCGAGAACGCGTCGGCGACAGGCGCGTTCACGCTGATCTCATTGAACGGTACCATGCCGGTCAAAACGACGGCCACGAGCACATAGAGAATCGTGCACGAGAGGAGCGAGGCGAGTATCGCGATCGGTACGTCCCGTTGCGGATTGCGCGCTTCCTCGGCGTGCGTGGAGACCGAATCGAAGCCGATGTATGCGAAGAAAATGTAGCTCGCGCCTCGCATGACGCCGTCCCATCCGTACGGCAAAAACGGCTGCCAGTTGTTCGGATCGACGTAAGCCGCTCCGACGACGATGACGAACAACACCACTGCTACCTTCAGGATCACCATGGCCGCGTTGAAGCGCGCGCTCTCCCGAATACCGATGACGAGGACGACAGTGACGGCGAGGACGACCAGCGCGGCCGGCAAGTTGCAGATCGATCCGGTCGCGATCCAGTGGCCGAGCGCAGGGTCGTAGTCGATGGGGCTAGCCGTCCAGGTCTTCGAAATCTCGACGCCGAAAAGGCCGAGCAACGACAGAAAATAGTGGGACCAGCCATACGCCACCGTGCTCGACGCCACCGCGTACTCGAGCACGAGGTCCCACCCGATGATCCACGCCATGAGCTCGCCCAAGGTGGCATACGCGTAGGCGTACGCGCTGCCGGCGACCGGCACCGTGGAGGCAAACTCCGCGTAGCAGAGCGCTGCGAGGGTGCAGCCCGTGCCGGCGACTATGAAGGATAGGGCGAGCCCCGGTCCGGCGAACTCCTTCGCTGCAAGCCCCGTCAACACGAATATGCCGGCGCCGATGATCGCCCCGACGCCGAGCGCGGAGAGACTCACCGGGCCGAGCACTCGACGAAGCCGATTCTCGCCGGCGGCCTCCGCGAGAAGCGCGTCGATGCTCTTCACGGCGAGCATCTGTCTCCAAAGCGCCATCCCCACCCCTCCCTCCGACCCACAGTCGTCGGGTCGTCTAGCCGCTACGAGTAGCCGCTGCGATCGTGCTGTTGCAAGGGGACCACCGAACGCTCCTGCCCCCACGGCGCGGCGGCCGATCGAATCGCTTCAATCGCGGGCTCGACCTCGTGACCTTCGACAACGAGCTCGAGCTTCACCTGCGTGAGCTCGACTCGATCGCGAACGTGATGGGTGCGCGAGATTGCGGCACTGCGCATCCGGAAGGCACAACTTTTCTCTCGACACTCATAAGTAGGGACACGCATCGGCGACTTTCACGACCCTGCGACGGCATCAGTGTTGCTAGTAGCACGCGGGGACGAGGAGAAGACCACCATGACGATCTACGTAAAGCGACTGGGAATACCTCTCGCGATCGCAACGCTCGCGGTCGCGTTGTCCGGGGTCTGGCGACCGGCAGTAGCCGAAGACGCCCCCCCGCTGCCGGCTTACTTCACGGCGACGAGCCCGAATCCGGACGCTCCGAGTTGGCCGGACCGCGGCGGCGGGGCCTCGGGTGTCTGGGCGACACCAGCGCTCGACGGCAAAGGTGATATCCCGGCGAATCTCGCAGCCACGGATCTTTACGACCGCATCACGCACAACCTCTACTCGATCAACTACGTGTGGGTGCTCATCGCGGGCTTCCTCGTCATGTTCATGCAGTTCGGCTTCATGGCCGTGGAGACGGGGCTCTGTCGCGCCAAAAACGGCGCGCACACTGCCGGCATGAACTTCATGGTCTACCCGCTCGGCTGTCTCGCGTTCTGGGCCTATGGATTCGCCATAGGCTGGGGCAATTGGTGGAACGGGCCGGTGCCACCTGGCTGGTATCCGTCACTCGGTCCAGGTTTGTCCGTGCTGAACGAAGGCTGGGGCCTCGGTGGCGGCGTGGATGCCGCGGGCAACGCCACGAACGTGTTTACCTACGGGCTGATCGGCCTCAAGGGCTTCTTCCTCGGCGGTACCGTGAATGACGTCGGCGTGCTGGCGCTGTTCTTCTTCATGATGGTGTTCATGGACACCACGGCCACCATCCCCACCGGCGCGATGGCCGAACGTTGGGCGTGGAAGAACTTCTGTCTCTTCTCTATTTGGGTGGCACTCCCCTACTGTCTCTACGCGAATTGGGTGTGGGGCGGCGGCTTCCTAGCGCAGGGCGGCATCAACTGGGGCCTCGGCCACGGGGCCGTCGACTTCGCCGGCTCAGGCGTGGTGCACGCGATGGGCGGCGTCATCGCGCTCGCCGGCGCGATGGTCATCGGTCCGCGCATCGGCAAGTTCGTCGGCGGCCGGCCGCAAGCGATGCCCGGCCACAGCGTACCGATGGTCGTCATGGGGACTTTCGTCCTCGCGTTTGGCTGGTTCGGCTTCAACCCCGGGTCGACTCTCTCCGGTACCGACCTCCGCATCAGCTTCGTCGTGGTGAATACCATGCTGGCTAGCGCCACCGGCGCGACCTTCGCCATGCTCGCCCTCTACGCTAAAGGGCTCAAGCCCGACGTGACAATGCTTTGCAATGGCATGCTCGCTGGACTCGTTGCCATCACGGCGCCTTGCGCGTTCGTCGATCCGTGGGCAGCGGCATTGATCGGCGCGATCGCGGGTGTGCTCGTCGTCTACGCCGTCTTCTTCTGGGAAAGCATGGGGATCGATGATCCCGTCGGCGCCATCTCAGTGCACGGTGTAAACGGAGTGTGGGGCGTGCTGTCGGTCGGCATCTTCGCCAACGGTCACTACGGCGCCGGCTGGAACGGCGTCGTGCGTCCCGAGTACGTCGAGAAGTACGGATCGGACGGTGTGCGCGGGCTCCTCTACGGCGACTTCTCGCAATTCATCATGCAAGGCATCGACGCCTTGGTGGTGCTCGTCTTCGGGTTCGTGATGGCCTATGCGTGGTTCAAGATCTCCAATCTCATCACGCCGATTCGCGTCGATCGCGAGACCGAGATCGAGGGGCTTGATGTCCCGGAGGTTGGTGTGCTCGCGTACCCGGACTTCAACGTCCACAAGTAAACGCCGGCGCGCTCGACGTCCCCTCGAGCGCGCCGGCTGCAAGCACCCCGTGAGGGATCTCGATCGTGGTCATCGAGGTCCCTCACGTCGTTTCGCGGTTCAAGCGGCGGCCACTTGGGGAATGCGTAGGGGTGTAAGCACCGCCCGCAGACGATCGATGCCGACGCCGATGCCCTCGGCGAGCTGAACGAGATCGAAGAAGAAGCGCTCTTCCGTGATGCCATCGGCGTCGAACGCGAATTTGCAAAATATGGGGAGCGTCACTTTGCGACCGGTGGGCGGAATCCCGAGGATCTCGCCCTTCATCGTCATGCTCGCGCTGCCCCAGCAGCCAAGCACGCCGTCGCCGAAGGCCATGCCGTCGACGACCACACCGTAGTCGGGGAAGGCGGTGAAAAAGGCATCGAGGTGAAATCGCGCTTCGGCTTTACCCTGAGCCATGATGCCGAAAGAAACCGTCTCGAGCCGAAAGCTCTCACTACAGACGGCGAGCGCGCCGTCGACGTCGGCCCGACTCTTGGCAGCAGCATAGGTCTCGACGAGCGTCCGCATGCGCTCCACGCTTCGCGACACCGGAATCGTGCTCGCAGCACTTCGAGCGGCGGGTCGCGCTGAGAGGTCGGATTTCAGTCGTGCTTCGTGCTGGTCGAAGTAGCGCGTGACGCGCTCGGCCACGCCCGGCGCGAGCTGCTCTTCGATACGCACGATCTTCCCGTCGCGGAAGTAGGTGCCGTGATCACCCTCGACGAGAAGATCCGGCAGGCCGTCGCGCTTCAGGGTGAGTCGCCAGTCCATCCACACCGCGCCGTCGCGCTCGACGGGCCCTACGAGAACGTCGGGAATGCGCTCGTCGAAGCGCTTGTCCACCGCCTCCACACCGCGACGGAGCTCGGCGAGGACTTCGGTGCGACCGTGGGAATCAACGTCCAGCTTGGCGCCCCCGTTCGACGCGCGCCGCGATGCATCCTCGCAGAAGAAACGCTCGATCCCGCCCCAGCTCTCGTCCACATACGCTTTCTCGAAAGCGAGCGCGTACTCGATGAACCGTTCCGTGTCCGTCATGGCCCTTCCCTCCCGCGGCGGAGAGCGCCGCTCGCTGCTGTTCTACGCGAGAATTGGCCCTTTAAAAGATCCAATATCGCCACTGACGATAAGGCCAATCGTCCACGCCGTCCTGGGCGATCGCCTCGACCTAGCGCAGCTCCGACTCGCGGCAGGGGGGTCGGAATCGTGGCGCTATCGTCGGCGTCAGGTTAGGTTTTCACGCCGTGGAGGCTCGAGTGCGCGAGCGTGATCGTCGTAGCAGGCTACCGACGATGATGTCGGTGGTGATCGCCGGGGCGTTAGCCGGGCTCGCGCCGCTCGACGCACGCGCCGAAACCGTTTTCACTGCGGTCGCGCTAAGCGGTGAGCAAGCGCCCGGTCTCGCAACCGGCGCCACGTTCACCTCATTCGAGGACGTTCAGCTCGACGACGACGGGCGCGTGCTCTTCCTTGCCAACGTCATCGGTCCCGGCGTCACCAACGGTGTCAACGACACGGGGCTTTGGATCGGGCCGGCGAGCACGCCACGGCTCATTTTGCGTCATGGCGATCCAGCGCCGGGTTTTCCGACGGGTGTGACGTTCGAGTTTCTGAGCGCTCCCATTTTGGGCCGGAACGGAGGCGCGAGCTTCTTCGCGCGCCTCGACGGGCCGGGTATCAGCGACGACGCTTTCGGAGACGGCAACGACGACACGCTCTGGTCCATCCGCGCCGAATCGCTGCCGCTACTCGAGCGCGGCACGCTAACTCTCATCGACATATTCATACAAGTTGCCATGACGATCTTCTCGTCAGAGCGACAGCTTTGTATGGGCTACTATTCGGTGACCACGGGTGATCTCGTCTTTCTTTCTCCTCCTACGCCTGGCCTCGTTAGGTATGAAAAGGCCGGAGTGAAAGGCGATCTCGTACCCAAGGACAGTAGCTGCGAAGATGAAGGCCTGACGAGCTCGACCCGCAGGCGCAGCACGGCCGCCGCCACCGGCGAGCGTCAAAACGCGTTCGTCGTCGCGACTTCGACAACACGCTCGGTCGTCGTCGCCACAGGCGAGCCGGCGCCCGGCACGAACGACGAGCTCCAGACTCTCGATTCCATTCGGATGGCGCTCGGCAGCGGCGAAATAGACCAGGTCATTTTCCGAGGATCCATGGCTTCGGGCAGCGGTGTTTGGCTCGGCCCTAGCAACGCGCCTCTGGCGATCGTGCTACCGGGCGCTGCGGTTCCAGCTTCGCTCGAGGACGATGTCGGTGCGGGAGCAACATTCGGTGGCATTGCGTTTGGCGACGTCGCCATCAATACGGCCGGCGAGACCGCGTTCATCCAGGCGATCGCGGCGGCCGGCGAGAGCCTACGAGTGACCATCGTCGCGGGCGCACCGAGCGACTTCCGCGTCGTCGCGCGAGAGCGCACGTCGGAAGCGGAGGACGGATTCATCGGTTTCTCGGGTGATCTCGTGCTGAACGCCGCAGGTGACGTAGCATTCATTGCGAACGACACGTCGCTCGCGGGCATACCGGGCTTCCCTCGCTCGCTCTGGATGACACACGCGAAAGGCGAGCCGTTCTCGCCTCTCGCCGAAGGACGCACGGCTCCCGGCCTCGAGCCCGACGAGGTCGTGAGCTTTTTCGAGGACGGTCCTTACATGAACGCCGCCGGCCAAGTTCTCGTGCGCGCAGGCATAGGCGATGCGGTCGGTTTCCAGAACACGGAGTTCGACGCTTTCTGGCTCATCGATCCCGTCACGGGGACAGAGCTGGTCGTCCGCGAAGGAGGGACGATCGACCTCGACGGCGAGACTCGCGCGGTCGAATCCGCGGCTTTGTTGACGGCGTTCGCCGACACGAGGAGCGGCGGCGAAGACGGCCGCCCGAACCTACTCAACGACGACGGCAGCTTCGTATTCTACGCGTCGCTCGAGCAAGACGGCGGCGGCTTCCAAGGCGCCGTCGTGATGGCGAGCGTATCCGACGATGCCGGCGTTTGCGGCGACGCAACCGGCGACGCTTCGGTCAGCGCGAGCGACGCGCTTGCCGTGCTGCTGACCGCTGTCGGTCTCGATACCTGTGAGCTTTGCGTCTGCGATGTAGACCAAAGCGGAGCGGTCTCAACCACCGACGCGCTCGCGACGCTGCAAGCGGCCCTCGGAATTCCTGACGTGACGCTCAAGTGCCCGGCCTGCTGAGCTCTACGCTGCGCGCTTCAGCAAGGGCGGGAGCGCGTCGGCAAAAAGCCGGACGAGCGCTTTCAGCGTTGCCGGGTAAGGCTGCAAGTCAGGGTGGATCACGCCCCACGCTCGCGTGACGCCGGTTGCTCCGAGGCGTACTGCCACGAGCTCGCCGCTCGCGATCTCGCGCCTGGCGGCCCAAGTGGGCACGACGGCCACGCCGAGATGGCGCTGAACGAGATCTTTCACCGCCTCCAAGTGGTCTATCTCGACTGCAACGCGGGGGAAGACTCCGTCTTCGAGTAAGAAGCTCAGAGTGAGCTCGGTGATCTGGCTCGCGCGGTCATAGACGAGAAGCGATTGCTTCTCGAAGTCACGCGCCGAGACGAAAGGCATATCTACCCAGGCATGGTCGGGCGGTACGACGGCCACGAGCTCGTCCCGCTCGAGCTCGATGGTGCGAAAGCGTGGCGCGTCGACCGGGAGCGGCAGCAGCGCTACGTCGATCTCGCCGGCCGACAAACGCGTGAGCGTTGCGGCGGTGTGACCGCTCACCACTCTCACGTCGATTCGCGGGAAGCGCTTCTTCATCTCCACGAGCACTTCGGGTAGAAGATAGTTGCAAGGCGGCTCCGGCGTGCCGATGCGCACGAGCCCGGCACGGCCTTTCACGTGCTCTTCGAGATGACGCTCGGTCTCGTCGAGCCGGTCGAGCACTTGTCTCGCGCACTGAAGCAGCACTTCTCCCGCAGGCGTGGCTCGCGGCGTCTTTCCGCTGCGTGAGAGCACGGCCACACCGAGCTGCTCTTCGAGCGCGCGAACTTGCTGACTGACCGCGGGTTGACTGAGCCCGAGCTGCTCGCCTGCGCCGGTGAAGCTGCCGGCGTCGATCACCGCTTTGAAGACTCGGAGCTGCTTGGTCTCGATCATAACTCGGCGCAATACCGCGAATTCACACACGCAATCGACGCGAGCTGCACATGCAACGGGCAGCAGTGCCCGCTCGATGAGCAGACCCGAGCGTCTCTAGCGCCGATCTCGGACGAATGGTGTTCCATCTCTCGCTGGCATCGCAGTTGCTCAATACGAGTATCGAGACGCGATGACGATAGTGCATCCACGGTATCTATACGCGGAATAAGCAAGGGCCATGCCTGAATCGATCCAACCCGAACGAGTGAGCACGACCCAAACGGTGGTCGTCGTCGGCAACGGAATGGTTGCGCATCGCTTCTGCGATCGATTAGCAGAGCTTGATCACGATCGTCACTGGCGAGTGGTCGTCATCGGTGAGGAAGCGCGTCTCGCTTACGATCGCGTTCATCTGAGCGAGCTGTTCGCAGGCCGGAGCGCCAGCGATCTCTCGCTCGCCGATCGCGACTGGTACGCCGAGCGCGGCATCACGGTGCGAGTCGACGACCGCGTCGTCGCTGTGGACTGCGACACGCGCAGCGTAACGGCTGCGAGCGGAGCACGCTTCGAGTGGGATGCGCTCGTGCTTGCCACCGGCTCTTCGCCTTTCGTTCCGCCTCTCGCCGGGATCGACACGCCGGGAACCTTCGTCTACCGGACGATCGACGACGTAGAGGCGATTCGCGAATGGGCTTCTCGTGCTCGTCGCGGCGCAGTCATCGGCGGCGGGCTGCTTGGGCTGGAAGCGGCCAAAGCGTTGCTCGATCTCGGCCTCGAAACACACGTGGTCGAGGTGGCGCCGCGGCTCATGCCGCGACAGGTAGATGGGGCGGGCGGCGAAACGCTCCGTCGTGCGATCGAGCGCCTCGGAGTGCGCGTGCATCTCGGAGTCGCGCCCGAGGCAATCGTCGGCTCGCCGTCCGTGGAAGGCCTCCGTCTCGCCGGCGGCGCCACTCTCGCGGTGGACATCGTGGTCGTCTCCGCTGGAATCCGCCCTCGCGACGAGCTCGCGCGAAACGCCGGCATCGAAGTCGGCCAGCGAGGCGGCATCGTCGTCGACGCGGCACTCGCGACCAATCGTGCCGACGTCTTCGCAATCGGCGAATGCGCGCTCGCGAACGGTCAGATCTACGGGCTCGTCGCTCCCGGCTACGCGATGGCCGACACCCTCGCGTCTCGTCTCTGCGGCGGCGCTGCAACTTTTACGGGCGCGGACTTGTCGACCAAGCTCAAGCTCCTCGGCGTCGACGTTGCGAGCTTCGGCGATGCGTTCGCCGACGAGACTCAAAGCGGCAACGCGCAGCGCGTAGTGTTCGAGGACCGACGTCGCGATGTGTACCAGAAGCTCGTGCTCTCGGCCGACGGCGAGCGCTTGCTCGGCGGCATTCTCGTCGGCGACGCCGACAAGTACCCGGCTCTGCTAGACGCTTGCCGCCGTTCCGTTCGCATTCCCGAGAGGCCCCACGAGCTGCTCTTTCCGGCATCCACGAACGGAGGCGGCGCAGACACCGTGCTCGATTCCGACGACGCGCAGATCTGCGCCTGCAATGCGGTCACGCGCGGCGCCATCTGCAACGCGATCGCAGCCGGAAGCTGCGCCACCGTAGGCGAGGTCAAGAAAGCGACGCGGGCGGGAACAGGTTGTGGCGGCTGCGTTCCTCTGCTCGCGACTCTGCTCGGCAAAGAGCTGGAGCGAGCGGGGAAAACAGTGGACCGCACGCTTTGCGAGCACTTCCGCTATTCGCGCCAAGAGCTTTTCGAGATCGTGAAGCTCGGTCGGATCGAGAGCTTCGACGCGTTGCTCGCGAGCCACGGCCAAGGTGCCGGCTGTGAGATTTGCCGGCCGGCGGTGGCATCGATACTCGCGAGCCAATGGAACGACTTCGTCCTCAACCATACGAGCGTTCAGGACACGAACGATCGCTTTCTAGCCAACATCCAACGCGGCGGCACCTACTCTGTGATTCCTCGTATCCCCGGCGGCGAGATCACGCCCGAGAAGCTGGTCGTGATCGGCGAGGTTGCCCAGCGCTTCGATCTCTCGTGCAAGATCACGGGCGGCCAGCGTATCGATCTTCTCGGCGCACGAGTGGACCAGCTGCCGCGAATTTGGGAAGCGCTCGTAGACGCAGGCTTCGAGAGCGGTCACGCCTACGGAAAAGCCATGCGAACCGTGAAGAGCTGCGTCGGCTCCACCTGGTGTCGCTACGGGGTGCAGGACTCGACCGGCCTCGCGATTCGCATCGAAGAGCGCTACCGCGGCATTCGCGCGCCACACAAGCTCAAATCGGCAGTGTCGGGCTGCATTCGCGAGTGCGCCGAGGCCCAGAGCAAAGACTTCGGCGTCATCGCGACCGAACGAGGCTGGAACCTCTATGTCTGCGGCAACGGCGGTTCGCAGCCGCGCCACGCCGACCTTCTCGTCTCGGACGTGGACGACGAGACGCTGATCCGCCTCATCGACCGCTTCCTCGTCTACTATCTCCAAACCGCAAACCCTCTCGAGCGCACCGCGCGCTGGCTCGAGCGCATGGACGGCGGCATCGAGCGCCTCCGAAGCGTGATCGTAGACGACTGTCTCGGCATCGGAGCTCGGCTCGAGCGCGACATGGACGCTCTCGTCGCCGGCTACGCCTGCGAGTGGAGAGAAGTGGTACGCGATCCCGAGCGGCGGCGACAGTTCGAAGAGCGCGCAGCCGCCGCCGCGCCGCCGCTTCCCTTCGTTCGCGAGCGAGGCCAGAAGCGACCGGCCGATTGGCCCGACGAGACACCGTTGCCCCCACGTCCGGCGGTAGACGAGAACGAGGGCGCGTGGGTGCGCGTGGCATTCGTTGCCGAGGTTCCTCGCGACGCCGGCATCACCGTCGATCATGGCGGGCTTCGAATCGCGGTTTTCAACTTCGCCACTCGCGGTGAGTGGTGGGCGAGCCAAGCTAGCTGCCCGCACAGGAAGGACGACGTGCTCGGCCGCGGGCTCCTCGGCTCGGACGGAGATGCTCCGAAGGTTGCCTGCCCTCTCCATAAGAAAACGTTCTCGCTCGAGAACGGCGCGGGATTGAGTGACCCGCGCTACTGCATCCGCACTTACGCGGTCGAGATCCGCGGCGACGCCGTCATGGTGCTGCTGCCGACTCTCGGCGAGATAGCGACCAATCGTCGCGAGGAGATCGCTTGCGCGCCGGCATGAGCTCGCGATCTGTCTACGACGCCGCGATTGCCGGCAGTGTGCTGACAATTGCGGTTCTCGTCGGCTCGCGAGGCGGCCGCGATCTCGATCCTGCTCTTTTCGGCTACCTTGCGGCGACCTTCGTCGCTGTGATCGCAGGCACCGCGCGCGTGAGCGCGTTTTGGCGGCGGCGACCGTCTGCTTTCTATGGACGCGCGCTCCTCGCCGGGCTTCGCGACCCGAAGCGTTTGCGGAGGGTCATCGGAGCAGCTGGCCGAGATCTCGGCGCGCAGCAACCGATAGCGAATCGATCCCGCACTCGCTGGCTCGCGCACCTGGCTCTCTCCTTCGGCACACTCGCGAGCTTCGCCATCACGCTGCCTCTGGTCTTTGGGTGGCTCACTTTCGACGCTGACGGCCAGCACACTTACGTGCCGATGCTTGCCGGCATTCCCGTCGGACGCATTGCCATCGATGGAGCGCTCGCTTGGATCGCTTTCCACGCGCTCTCTCTCGCAGGTGTGGCGGTCACGTTCGGGGCGGGGTTCTTTCTTCTGCTCCGGCTTCGCACTCGACTTGCCAGTCGACTCGCCGGTCGACTTACCTGGACTGATCTCGCGCCCTTACTGCTGCTGCTCGCAGTGGCGCTCTCGGGGCTTGCGCTGCCCGCGTCGCGGCAAAGTCCAATGGCATTCGCGGTTGCCTCTGCGTTCCACGAACTCGTCGTCATCGTGCTGCTCGTGTCATTGCCGTTTACGAAGCTGGCCCACGTGTTCATTCGCCCGCTCCAGATCGGCGTGAGGCTCGTACGCGCCGACGACCAGCCCCGCGAGCTCTGCGCAGGCTGCGGCGGCGCTCTAGCGCCTAGCGCTCAGATCGCAGCAGTCGAAGCGATGCTCGCGGCAAGAGGTCGTCACACGGCCGGTCATCGGCGCCATTGCCCCGCTTGCAAGCGACGCTTGGTGGCAGGGGCGCACTCGGTAGAGCTCGCAGCGGCGACAACGAACGTGCGTGAAGACTTCGAATGCACCCTCGCCGCGGAGGACGCCTGACATGGCCGAGCTACCGGCAAGCGAAGCCGAGCTCGTCGCGCGCTACGGGCCAAGTCTCGCGTTCGAGCCGCCCGGTGGCTTCGCGGCGCGCGGAACGCCCGATCGTCTCGTGAAGACGCACTGCTGCTTCTGCGGCCAACAGTGCGGCATGCAGCTGGCGGTGAAGGACGAGCGAGTGGTCGGCGTAGAGCCCTGGGAAGAATTTCCGTTCAATCGAGGCAAGCTCTGCCCCAAGGGCATCAAGCGCTATCTCCAGAGCAATCATGCCGACCGCCTGCTTCACCCGCTCGCGCGCTGCGACGGCGGCTTCGAGGAGATCTCATGGAACCGTGCGCTCGATGTCGCAACCGAGCGCATCACGGCGATCCAGCGCGAGCACGGCCGCGACGCGGTTGCGGTACTTTCGGGAGCGTCGCTCACCAACGAGAAAGCGTATCTCATGGGTAAGTTCGCGCGGCTCGCCCTCGGCACGCGGAACATCGACTACAACGGCCGGCTCTGCATGGTGGCGGCCGGCTCCGCGAACTTGAAAGCCTTCGGCATCGACCGAGCCGCGAATCCCTGGGCCGATTTGCTCGAGACCGACTTGATTCTCGTCGCCGGCTCGAACGTCTCCGAGTGCAGCCCGATCACCACCGACTACATCTGGCGCGCCCGCGATCGCGGCGCTCGCCTCATCGTCGTCGATCCTCGCCTCACACCGATCGCGCGTACCGCGGACTTGTTCCTGCCGGTGCGCCCGGGCCGAGACCTCGCGCTCTTCAACGCCATTCTGCACGAAGTGATTCGCCTCGGCGGCGTGGACCGTGCCTTCGTCGCGGCGCACACGACGGGCTTCGACGCGGTCGCCGAGACCGTCCGCGACTACGCGCCAGACGCCGTAGCCGCCGAAGTCGGCGTGCCCGCTCATCGCATTCGAGAAGCGGCTGCGATGTGGGTGGCCGCGCCGAAGAGCATGCTGCTTCATGCTCGCGGCATCGAGCACCACACGAAAGGCGTGGACAACGTCCTCTCCTGCATCAACCTCGTGCTCGCTACCGGCCGCATAGGAATACCCGGTACTGGCTACGCGACGATTACAGGTCAGGGCAACGGTCAAGGCGGCCGCGAGCACGGCCAGCGCTGCAATCAGTTGCCCGGCGCACGCGACATCGAGAATCCCGTTCACCGCGCGGAAGTCGCTGCCGTCTGGGGCGTGCCCGAGGAGTCGATCCCACGAAAGGGCGCAACCGCACCAGAGATCTTCGAGAAGATTCACAGCGGCGAGATTCGCGGGCTCATCTCCATCTGCTTCAACCCTCTCGTCTCGCTGCCCGACTCGCGCTTCACCCGCGAAGCGCTCGAGAAGCTCGATTTCTTCATGCCCATCGACTTCTTTCTCTCCGAAACCGCGCGCCACGCCGATCTCGTTCTGCCGGGGTCACTGCAAGAGGAAGACGAAGGCACCGTGACGAGCGCCGAGGGTCGCGTGATCCGCATTCGCCAAGCGGTAACGCCGCCGAGCGAGGCGCGCCGCGACTGGGAGATCATCTGCGCGCTCGCACGTCGTCTCGGTGCCGAGCGTCACTTCGACTTCGACTCGCCGCGGGCGATCTTCGAAGAGCTTCGCCGCGCCTCGCGGGGTGGCACGGCCGACTACTCCGGCATCACTTACGAAAAAATAGAGGAACAGATGGGCGTTTTCTGGCCCTGCCCTTCCGACGAGCATCCCGGCACGCCGCGGCTTTTCGAGAAAGGCCGCTTCTACCACGCCGACGGCCGTGCGCGCTTTCATGCGGTTACCTACCGGCCGCCGGTCGACGCCGTCACCGGTGAGTATCCCGTCATTCTGACGACCGGCCGCGTGGTGTCGCAGTTCCTCTCGGGCAACCAAACGCGTCGCATCGGGCCTCTTGTCGAGCAGATTCCCGAGCCTTACGTCGAGATGCACCCGCGCTTGGCCGGCGAGCTCGGCATCGACGACGGCATGCTCGTGCGCGTGACGAGCCGTCGAGGCTTCGTCGATCTCGTTGCCCGCGTGGTCGCGACGATTCGACCGGACACCGTCTTCATTCCTTACCATTGGGGTGGAAATCGCTCGGCGAATCGCCTCACGGTCCGCGCTTACGATCCGGTGGCCGGCATTCCCGAGTACAAAGTGGCGGCCGTCCGCATCGAGCCGATCGCCGAGATGGCCGCATCATGAGTGACTCGAGAGCGATCGCGTCTCTCTTCATCGATCCGAGCCGCTGCATCGGCTGCCGCGCCTGCGTGCATGCATGCAGCGAGTGCGCCGGGCACGGCGGTGTCTCGATGATTCACTTGGATGCCGTTGATCCCGGCGCGTCGGTGCAGACGGCGCCCACCGTCTGCATGCACTGTGAGGATCCGGATTGCGTGAGCGTCTGTCCGGCCGACGCCATCAAGGTCGATGCCAACGGGATCGTTCTCTCCGCGCTCGCCGAACGCTGCATCGGTTGCGGTAACTGCGCCCTCGCTTGCGGCTTCGGCGTGCCGAAGATCGACGAAAAGAAAGCGCTGATGCAGAAGTGCGATCTTTGCTACGACCGGACTTCTCTCGGGAGCGCGCCGATGTGTGCCACCGTCTGCCCTTCCGGCGCGCTCTTCTACGGGACGACTGAAGAGATCGCAGCGCTCCGGCGCGAGCGACCTCAGTCTCGCTTCACTTTTGATGCGGAGCTCGTGACCACACGAAACGGAGTCCTGCTGCCGGCGAGCATTGACGCTCTCGGCGTCGGCCTGCGGAGCGCCGTCAAAACGAGTGCGGAGCTCCAGCTCGAGGAGGCGATCGCATGAGCGAGAATACGGATTCATTCCCGGCCGCGCTGGCTGCAGAGCGCAAAATCGCGCGGCGGTCTTTTCTGCTCGCCTTCGGCGGCACCCTGCTCGCGGTTTTCGGTGCCAAGCGACTCGTGCGCTTCTGGGAAGCGCACCGCACCCAGCCGCTCGCGCTGCCGGCGGACGGCGTGGCTCATCTTCCGCGCGGCGCGGCGCTCGCGGTGAAGGTGCCCGCCGGCGAAGCGCTCGCGGTGCGCCTCGACGACGGCGCATTGGTGGCCTTCGACCGACGCTGCCCTCATCTCGGCTGTCCCGTCGTATGGGCGGCGGAGCGTCATCGCTTCGAGTGCCCCTGTCATCACGCTGCGTTCGACGCGCGCACGGGAGCGGTGCTCTTCGGTCCGCCGAAACGCGGCCTCGAGCCCGCTTCGCTCATCGATTCACCGGCTCTCACCGGAAAGGAGATCTCGACATGACGTTTGGATCCACGAGGGCTCTCAGGATCGCGGCACTCGCCGTCTCTGCCTCGCTCATCGTTTCCGAAGCAAACGCCGTTGCGATCGAGAAAGACACGCTGAAGCTCGGCTTCATCAAGCTCACCGACTGCGCTTCCCTCGTGATCGCGAGGGAAAGAGGATTCTTCGAGAAGGAAGGCCTCTACGTAACGCTCGAGGCCCAGGCGAACTGGAAGATTCTGCAAGACCGAGTGGTGAGCGGCGAGCTCGACGGGGCCCACATGCTGGCCGGCCAGCCGATCGCGGCGTCGATTGGCGTCGGGACCAGAGCGGCGCTCATCACCGCGCTGAGCCTCGATCTGAACGGCAACGCCATCACGCTCTCGAAAGAGCTCTGGACCGCCATGAAAGCGCGAAATCCCGAGCTCGCCGTGCCAAACCCGCTGCATCCGATCTCGGCCTCGCTCTTCAAGCCCCTCGTCGACGAAGCGAGAGACAGCGGCTCGGCCCTGAAAATGGGCATGGTGTTTCCCGTCTCCACCCACAACTACGAGCTGCGTTACTGGCTCGCGGCGGGCGGCATTCATCCCGGCTTCTACACCGCGAGCGATTCGACCGGTGTAACCGACGCCGACGTTCAGATTTCCGTCACGCCGCCGCCGCAAATGCCCGCGACTCTCGCGCAAGGCACGATTCAAGGCTACTCGGTCGGTGAGCCCTGGAACCAACAAGCCGTGCTCCGCGACATCGGCGTGCCCGTGATCACCGACGGCGAGATCTGGGAGCTGAACCCCGAGAAAGTCTTCGGCGTGACGGCCGACTGGGCCAAGGCGAATCCCGAAACGCACTTGGCACTGCTCCGCGCTCTCATTCTGGCCGGCAAGTGGCTCGATGCGAGCCTCGAGAATCGGCGAGAGGCGGTAACGATTCTTTCAAAGCCCGAGTACGTGGGCGCCGACCCCGAAGTGATCGCCAACAGCATGACCGGAACTTTCGAGTACGAGCGCGGCGACAAGCGCGAGTTGCCGGACTTCAACGTATTCTTCCGACATCACGCCACGTATCCATTCTATAGCGATGCGGTTTGGTATCTCACGCAGATGCGTCGTTGGGGCCAGATCTCGGAAGGGCATCCGGACGCATGGTACGAAGAAGCGGCGAAGCAGGTTTACCGGCCGGAGCTTTGGAAGCAGGCGGCGACGACTCTCGTCGACAGAGGCGACCTGCAAAGCGGTGATCTGCCGGAAGGTGACGGCTACAAGCCTCCGTCGAGCGCCTTCATCGATCACGTGGAGTACGACGGACGGAAGCCCAACGACTATCTCAAACGTCTCGCAATCGGTCGGAAGGACTGAGCTCTGGAGGATGGTGTGATGAAAAGCGGTGCGATGCGTTTGCTCGATACGGCCGGCATGCCGGCGATGGCCTTCGCTATCTTCCTCGGCGCCTGGTCTCTCGTAGCGAGCTCTATCGAGACCAGCATTGGCAGGCTTCCCGGGCCGACGGCAGTCGCGCAAGAGGCGCGGAACCTTCTCGGCGCGCACACGGAAGAGCGGCGCAAAGCCGCGGAGTACGCGCAGCGCATGAAAGTCCAGGCCGCGGAAGCAAAGACGGCCGGCAAGCCTTTCGTAGTGCGAAAGTACTCCGGCCCGCCCACGTACTTGGATCAGATCGCGACGAGCTTGAAGACCGTGTTTGCGGGCTTCGTCATCGCGTCGTTGATCGCGGTGCCACTTGGAGTGCTCTGCGGAATGAGCCCGCGGGCCTACGCCGCGCTCAATCCTCTGATTCAGCTCTTCAAACCGGTGTCGCCGCTCGCGTGGCTACCCATCGTGATGATTCTCGTCAGCGCGCTCTACAACTCGCCGGACTCGATGTTCGAGAAATCTTTCGTCAGCTCGGCAATCACGGTGGCGCTCTGCTCGCTCTGGCCCACTCTCGTCAATACCGCCCTCGGCGTGAGCTCGATCGACCGCGACTATTTGAACGTCGCGCGCGTGCTCCGGCTCGGCTGGTGGGATCGGATCTTCCGCATCGTGCTGCCGGCGTCGCTGCCGCTCGTGTTCACGGGGCTGCGGCTGTCGCTCGGTGTGGGCTGGATGGTGCTCATAGCGGCTGAGATGCTCGCGCAGAATCCGGGCCTCGGGAAATTCGTCTGGGATATGTTCCAGAACGGAAGCAGCCAGACTCTCGCGCAGATTCTCGTTGCGGTGTTCACGATCGGAACCATCGGCTTCGCTCTCGACCGCGTCATGCTGGCTTTCCAGCGCGCGGTGAGCTTCGACGCATGAAGACCGCATCCGGCCAGTCCATACTCAAGCTGGAGCGAGTGTCGAAGGGCTTCGGCGCGACGGACGCTCGCCGCGAAGTGCTGCACGACGTGGACCTCGCGGTGACGGAAGGCGAGCTCGTCGCCATCGTCGGGTTCTCCGGCAGCGGCAAGAGCACTCTCGTCAATCTGCTGGCCGGCCTCGAGATGCCCGACCGAGGCAGCGTCACCTTTCACGGCAAACGCGTCCGCGGTCCCGGGCCGGAACGCGCCGTCGTGTTTCAAACCTATGCGTTGCTGCCCTGGCTCACCGTGCGCGGAAACGTAGCGCTCGCCGTGAGAGCGACAGCGTCGGGACGGAGTGCAGCCGAGCGCGACGCCGCCGTAGAGCGCTGCATTGCTCTCGTCGGCCTCACTGCAGCTGCCGACCGGCGTCCCCGTGAGCTGTCCGGTGGCATGCGCCAGCGTGTCGCCCTTGCGCGTGCCCTCGCGATGAATCCGCGAGTGCTGCTGATGGACGAGCCGCTCGGGGCGCTCGACGCGCTCACGCGCGCAAAGCTCCAAGACGAGATCGTCGAGATCTGGCAACGCGAGAAGCAGACCATCGTCATGGTCACGAACGACGTGGACGAGGCGATTCTGCTCGCCGATCGCATCATTCCCTTGAATCCCGGCCCCCGCGCGACGCTGGGTCCTGCGTTCACGGTGAGCTTGGAGCGACCGCGGGACCGTACCGCGCTGAACCACGATCCGGCATTTCGCTCGATTCGAAACGCGGTAACCGAGTACCTGCTCGATGTCGGTCGCGCGAGCGTGCCGCGATGCGAGCAGGAGGAAGCCTTCGACCCCCTCCCCGATCTCGAGCCCCTGCCGGTGGGGGGTGCGGCATGAAGGTCTATTTCGAGCTTTCGCATCTGACGAAGATCTATCCGACGCCGAGCGGGCCCTTCACGGTCACCGAAGGCTTTGATCTGAAGATCGAGCGCGGCGAGTTCGTGTGCCTGCTCGGACATTCGGGCTGCGGCAAATCCACCGTGCTCGGCATGGTGGCGGGCCTCATCGATCCCACCGAAGGCGGCGTGGTCATCGAAGGTCGCGAGACGGTAGGGCCGGGACCGGACCGCGGCGTTGTGTTCCAGTCACCGTGTCTGCTGCCGTGGCTCACGGCGGCCGGCAACGTGATGCTCGGTGTTCGTCGCGTGTTCCCGCACGCAACTGCAGCCGAGCGCGATCAGATCGTTCGCTACTACCTTCGCTTGGTCGGCCTCGCCGACGCGGCAGGTCGAAGGCCCGGCGAGCTCTCGCAAGGCATGCGCCAGCGGGTCAATTTGGCCCGGGCTTTCGCGCTCGCGCCGAAAGTTCTGCTCCTCGACGAGCCTTTCGGCATGCTCGACTCCCTCACTCGTATGGACTTGCAGCTGGCCCTCATGGGCCTTTGGCACCGCGATCAAAAGACCGCGCTCATGGTCACTCACGACGTGGACGAGGCGCTCTTTCTAGCCGACCGCATCGTGATGATGACCAACGGCCCCAACGCTCGCGTGGGCGAAGTGATCACCGTGCCGTTTTCGCGGCCGCGCCTCCGCTCGCGCGTGCTCGAGCACCCCGAGTACTACGTGCTTCGCGAGCGCTTGCTTCGCTTTCTCGCCGAGCAAGAGCAGCGAAAAGCCGCGTGACTCGAGTGATTCGACTCGTGACTACCACGGCCGACGATCGCCGGTCCCGACGACCGTGACGCCGACGACGACCTGACCTACGGCTTTCTCGAGGTGGCGCTGGCCTCCTAGAACGGCGTGCAAGTGGTGCCGGCACCGTTGCAGCTCGTGAGAGTCGAGTCTGCGCAGTCTCCGGCGCCGAGGCCGTCGTAGACCTCGAGCATCACGTGCATGTCGTCCGCGGGCGTAAGTGGCATGTTGCCGAGCGTGGCATCTCGCCCGAGGATCTTCGTCACCAGATACATGTTGGGGCCGAGCTCGCGGACATCGATGCGGCGAATGCCGAAGGGCCAGGGCCCGCCGGGATTGTTGTAGACCCAGCGCAACGGTGCCGGACTCGTCCAAAACGGGTCACCCGCGAATACCGTCGTCGATCCGATCGGGAGACCGTTCACCGTGTTCACGTGAAACGTCACCGTGAAGTTGTGCGTCAATAACGGGTCGAAAGGCACCGTGGTGGTGAAGATCCCCTTCTTGTACTTGTAGCGCTCGTCGCCTCCACCCCAACCCGCTGTGGGTCCGTCGTTGAGCGCGACTTTCTGGACGAGATCGACGTTGAGTGTCGGCAGCGGATTGCCGGTGATGTTGGGACACGGCTGAGCCGCAGCCAACGTGGCGCTGAAGATGACCGTCGCGAGTACCGCGACGAGCGTGAGCGAGTCTCTTCCCCGAATCATAGGTATGGTTCCTCCTGGTCACCTTGTTTCCACCCGTTCGGGAACCTTTGTCAACGAGAAAAACACGTCTGGCCTCCGCTTCGGCTAGGCAATAAGCTGCGCCGATTCCTGCCATGAGCGACTCGCACGCGACCCACCCTTTCAAGGCGATGCATGCTTCCGGAGGCCGTCCCACCGCGCTCGACGCGGGCATCTTCGCCGTAAGCCTCGCGATCTTGCTCGTCGAGCTGCTGCTCACGCGGATCTTTTCGGTGGTCATGTACCACCACTTCTCGTTCTTATCCGTGTCGCTCGCGATGACGGGGATCGGGCTCGGCGGCCTGCTGGTCACGTTGCTGCCGCGGACCTTCCGCCGCGACAACCTCTCCGTGCTCGGACCTCTGCTGGCCGTCGGGTTCGCGGGGGCGGTGATCGCCGGCTCTTGGGTAGCATTTCACACGCCGATCAAGCTGCAGGAGACGGCCGACAACTGGGGGAATCTGCTCTGGATTCTGCTCTCTTGTCTGCTGCCTTTCATTTTGGGCGGGCTCGTCATCGCGCACATTCTGGCCTTCAATGCCGAACGCGCGCATCGACTCTACTTCTTCGATCTTCTAGGTGCGGGGCTCGCCTGCTTGCTCTTCGTGCCTCTCGTTCGATGGCTCGGCGCGCCGTCTGCCCTGCTCGTCGCAGCTGCGATCGGCGTGCTCGGCGGAGTGTTTCTCGCGCGGAGCACCGCCCTGCGAATCACCGGCGCTGTGGTTGTGCTCGGCATGCTCGTTGCCGCGCAGCTCAACACGACTCGCGGCTTCTTCGATCTCCGCTTCGCCAAAGGCGGGCCGACGGCCCCTACCCTCGTCACGCGCTGGAACGCTTTCTCACGGGTAGAAGTCCGCGGGACATCCGACGACCTCTACCGGCTTCGCACGCCAGTGAGCTGGGGCTTCAGCTCCATGCTCCGGACCCAAGCCCGCGAGCTGCATCTATTGTATGACGCCGACGCGCTCACCCAGATCGTCGGCTTCGACGGCGATCTAAAGAAGGTGGACTACCTGCTCTGGGACGTGACTTCGGCGGCTCACCACGTTCGAAAGAACGCGAGCGTGCTGGTGATCGGTGCGGGCGGCGGCCGCGACGTGCTCGCCGCCTTGGCTGGCGGCGCGCGCTCGGTTGCCGGCGTGGAAATCAACGACGTCACCGTGGATCTCATGCGCACGCGCTTCCACGACTACACCGGCGATCTCTACGTCGATTACCCGGGCGTCACGATCACGGTGGAAGACGGCCGGAGCTACGTGCAGCACACGGAAGAGCGCTTCGATCTCATCCAAGCGTCTTTGGTAGATACGTGGGCGGCATCTGCCGCCGGCGCTTACGCGCTCGCCGAGAACAGCCTCTACACCACCGATGCGTTTCGCGACTATCTAGACAAGCTCAGCCCCGACGGCATGGTCAGCTTCTCGCGCTGGTACGCGGACCCGCCCGTCGAAACGATGCGCGTCATCGTGCTCGCGCGCGAAGCGTTGGCTTCGATCGGCGTTACCGAACCGGCGCGCCACGTGATGATCGTGCGCACGGATCCACGCATGACGCGGCGGCCGTCGCTCGCGACGGTGCTTGTTAAGAAGACACCGTTCACGGAATCGGAAGTCGCTGCGCTTCGCGGGTGGGCGTCGGCGATGGTGTTCGACCTGCCGTATGTTGCGCGGCTGCCTGGCCCGATGGTCGATGACGCATCGATCCCAGCCGGACCTCGTGACGCCAATGGCTCGGAACCGGCGTTTCTTGAACTGCTCGAGAATGGCGGGCTCGCTTCGTTGTCGATCGACAGCGCGCCGATCGACACCGGCGCCTACGACCTCTCGCCGACGACGGACGACAAGCCATTCTTCTTCGATCGCGTGCCGCTCGTCGGATGGCTGAAGCATCGCATCGGCCTGCCCGCGCCGAAGTGGGCGGCAAGCGAGCTGCCGCTCGCGAGCCGAACGCTGCTCGTCGCTTTGGTCGTGACGATGCTCAACGCGATGCTGCTCGTCGCGTTGCCGGCTGTTGCGGGTGTGGCGCGCGGCCGCGGTCGCAAGGGCGACGTGGCGGCCCGCGGTGCAGCGGCAGGCGTTCTCTCCTCACGCTTCGCGTGGATGGCATATTTTGCCGCGCTCGGTCTCGGCTACATCGTCGTCGAGATCGTGCTCATCCAGCGCTTGAACCTCTACCTCGGCAATCCTGCCTTCGCGCTCACGGTGGTACTGTTCACCATGCTCGCATCGAGCGGCGCCGGCAGCTTGTTTGCCGAACGCTTCGCGGATCCGCGCGCGTTGTCACGCATCCTCGCCGTCGTCGTAGCCGGCATCGCACTCGTCTGGCTCACGATCGATCCTTTCATCCACCTCACGCTCGGCGCATCGCGCGGAATTCGCATCATCCTCGCCGTGCTCTACGTCGCACCGGTCGCGTTCGTCATGGGCATGCCGTTCCCGACTGGGCTCCGGCTCGCCGGTCGCGAATCGGAATCGCTGGTGCCGTGGGCATGGGCGGTAAACGGTGCGACGTCGGTACTCGGATCGGTGCTGGCCGTCGTCGTATCCATGACGGCGGGGTTTTCGATGTCGCTCGTGTTCGCGGGAATCGCGTACGGTGTTGGCTTCGTCGTTGCCCGAGCAGCAGCGCGACCGGAGTGATTGCTTCCGCACGGGGCACTTCGCACGTCTTCTACTGTCGTCTGCGATACGTCGTCGTCGTCCGCCGTTCGATCGCGACCATTTCTACGCGCCACAGCAGCAGCGGCATAGTTGCCGGGGCGAGAGCGGTCATTCGCAGCGGTCTTCACGTTGTGCTCGGGCACAGTGATGAAATTCAATCCGCCTCGGCGATCACGCTCCAGGCGGGGGAGAGCTCAAAGTACCGATCCGAGCTCGACGAGGATCTCCGCGAGCGGCACGATCTCGATGCCGCTCTCGTGCCAGCGACGCGTGCCCGTGTGAACGAGGTAGCGCTTGGCCGACGGAAAATCGTTTCCGAAAACGCGTAGGCCGTCCAGATCTCCAGAGCGCACCTGCGAGCTGCGTTTCACCTCGAAGGCGAGTAGGCCGTGCTCGCCGTAGAGGACAAAGTCCACCTCGTCACCCGCGGTCGTTCGCCAGTAGTGGATCGCGTAGCCACGGCGTCGATAGTCGTTCACGGCCCGCAGTTGTTGCAAGAACAGCGTCTCGATGGCCGGCCCTTGAATCTCTTCCTCGGCATCCAAGGGACCGCGGGGTCTCAACGCTTGGAACACGCCGGCGTCGAAGAAGTAGAACTTCGGGTGCGCCACGAGGCGCCGCTTCGCTCGGCGCGTGAAGACGGGCAGCCGAACTGCGATCAGCAGGTCTTCGAGTACCTGGAAGTAATCTTCGACGACCTTGGCGTTGACGCTGCTGTCGCGGGCTACCGATGCCATGTTGAGAACCGAGCCTTGCGAGAAGCTCGCCGCTTCGAGAAAGCGGCTGAACGCCGCGAGATTTCGCGCGAGGCCTTCTTGCAGAACTTCTTCCCGAAGGTACGTCGACGCATAGCTCGCGAGGTAACCTTTCGGATCGTCCGTCGTGTAGGCGAATGGAAGACAGCCGAAGCGAACGGCTCGCGCGACATCGAAGTCCGATCCCACTTCGGCCGCTGTAAGCGGGTGCATGTGTAGCGTTAGCGCTCTTCCTGCGAGCAGATTCACTCCGCGTCCGCGCAGCTTGCGCGCACTGGATCCCGTGAGCGCGAATTTGAGCTTTCTCGACTCGATGAGCCGGTGCACTTCATTCAGAAGATCGGGAACTCGCTGAATTTCATCGATCACCACCCAGTCGCGGTGGCGCACGGGAATCAACTCCGCGATGAGGCTCGGGTTCGCGGATAGCCGCACGTAAGTCTGCGAGTCAAGTAGATCGAAAGTCAGCGCATCCGGCAGGGCCTGCTGCAGCCACGCAGTCTTGCCGGTTCCGCGAGGCCCGAGCAGGAGAAAGCTCTGCTGCTTAGGGGCCTTGAGCAGCCTCGTGTACATGAGTCGTTTTTATCATACAAAAACGACTCAGCAAGTCGGAATCGGCACCAGCTGATTGATGCATCCGTCGCCAGGAGGCCGCAGAAAACTCAAACGGCCGGCTGCCTGCATGGTGGGCTGTCAGGGTAATCCCGGACGCCATGTAAGGGACCGTTCGTCAGGGTTTTCCCCAGCGCGCTGAGGCGATTCTTCGCGGGGGCACCTCAGCTCGATATCCTCCTCCGGACGCGCATCATCTGCCTCCGTGCACGTCGGGAGGGGGTTGCTTCCGCCGCGACCGGTGGTCTATACGCCGCCATGGAAGGGGGTGTCATGGAACCATCGAGCGCATCCACTCAGTCGTCTCAATCTTCCGGCTCATCGATTCAAGGAATCATCGCGACGGCGAAAGCCGTCATCACCGACCCGACCACGTTCTTCCGCGGCATGCCGCGAAGCGGCGGCTTCGTCGATCCGGTGATCTTCATCGTCGCGACGAGCATCGCCTCCGTGCTCGTCGCCGTAGTGCTCTCGATTTTCGGCTCGAACGCAGCCGCGATGTTCGGGGGTCTCGTCGTCGGCTTCGTTCTAGGTCCGCTCGTGACGGTGCTCTTCAGCTTTTTCTGGGCGGCGGTGTTCTTCGTGATCTGGCGCTTCCTCGGCTCCGGCCAGCCTTACGAAACGTCGTTCCGCTGCTTCGCCTACATGACCGCGATCTCACCAATCGCGATGCTGCTGAATGTCGTTCCCTATCTCGGTGGAATCGCCGTCCTGGTCTGGGCCTACTTCCTGATCATCGCTGCAAGCGATGAGGTTCACGCCGTCCCCCGCCAAACCGCGCGCGTCGCTTTCGGCGTCGTCACCATCCTGTTCGCGCTCATGTCGATCAGCTCCCAATTGGCCGCGCGCCGAATGCAGAAGCACGCCGGAGTCCTGAACGAGAAGCTCGACGGCATCGAAGACATGTCGCCGGAGGAAGCCGGCAAGGCAGTCGGCGACTTCATGAAGGGGTTGCAGGGGGCGGTTGAAGAGAAAGAGCCCAGGCCTGGCGAGTAAGAGGCAGTCCCGATGACGGTGTAGGAACGCGCCTACACCTCGCCACTCTGGTATACGCTCGGGAAGTAGCCGCGAGCTCCGAAGCCCATGAGGAAACTCCTGCGCGAGCCGCTACTGCATTTCCTCCTGCTCGGGGCTGCGATTTTCGTGGCCTACGGTTTCCTGACGAATCGCAGCAGCGATGAGGCGGGGAAGATCGTCATCACGGAAGGGCAGATCGAAAATCTCGCCGCCGGCTTCGCGAGATCCTGGCAACGTCCGGCTTCGGCTGACGAGCTCGCGGGCCTCATCCGCGACCGAGTGCGGGAAGAAGTCTATTACCGCGAGGCGCTGGCGCTGGGTCTCGACAAAGACGACACCATCATTCGCCGCCGCCTGCGGCAAAAGCTGGAGTTCGTTTCCGATGACATCGCCGTGCAGACGGAGCCGACGGATGCCGATCTGAACGCGTATCTGGCAGCCAATGCCGACAAGTTCCGCGTCGCGCTGCGGTTCACGTTCCGTCAGGTCTATCTCGATCCGGAGAAGCATGGCGACGACGTCCGACGGGATGCCGCAAGGGTGCTCGCGCAGTTGGTCGCGGCGGAAGACGAAGCGGATATCTCTGGGCTGGGCGATTCGTTCCTACTCGGGCCCGCGTTCGACGACGTGTCGGCAAGCGACGTCGCAAAGCAATTCGGCGAAGTCTTCGCCGCAAAGCTCAGCGGGGTTCATACCGGTAAGTGGCAGGGGCCCGTCGAGTCGGAATACGGCCTGCATTTGGTGAGGATCAGCGAACGCAGGGAAGGACGCGTGCCAGCGCTTGCGGACGTGCGCGCAGCAGTGCGCCGTGAGTGGGACAATGCCCGTAGGCTGGAAGCGAACGAGAAGTTTTATCAGGACCTGCTCGAGCGTTACACGGTGACGGTCGAAGACCTGAAATGAAACGCGCGCTCCTCCCTTTTCTTTTTCTCGTTACTCTTGCGCCCGGCGTGCTCGCTCACGAGCTGCGTCCCGCTTACCTCGAATTGCGCGAGACCGGGCCGGACACTTACGACGCGCTTTGGAAAGTACCCGGTCGCGGCGAAGACCTCCGCCTCGGACTCTACGTGGAGCTGCCCGTGGGCTGCACGAACGTCACCGAGCCGCGAACTACGATGATCAACAACGCATTCGCCGAGCGCTGGACCGTGAGATGCGCGGGCGGCCTCGCCGGCGGGACGATTCACATTGCCGGCCTCAACGCGACGATGACCGACGTGCTCGTGCGTGTGGAGCGTCTCGACGGCAGCACGCAAGTGGCGAGGCTCACGCCGCCCGCTCCGTCGTTCGTGATCGCAGCCGTCGCGGGCGCGATGGGCGTCGCCGTCACCTACGGCACCCTCGGCGTCGAGCACATCCTGCTCGGCATCGACCATCTTCTGTTCGTGCTCGCGCTGCTGATCATCACGCGGGGCTCGTGGCGTTTGTTCAAGACGGTAACGGCGTTTACCGTCGCGCACAGCATCACGCTCAGTCTCGCAACGCTTGGCTTTTTCAAGGTGCCGTCCGCGCCCGTCGAGGCCGTCATCGCGCTCAGCATTGTGTTCGTCGCAGCGGAAATCGTCCGCAGCCGGCAAGGCCGGGCGGGGCTGACCGAGCGGGCTCCGTGGGTGGTCGCATTCACGTTCGGCCTGCTGCACGGGTTCGGGTTCGCGGGTGCGTTGTCGCAGATCGGGCTACCGCAGCGGGACATCCCGCTCGCGTTGCTCTGCTTCAATGTGGGTGTCGAAGTCGGGCAACTTCTCTTCATCGCGTCGGTGTATGCCGTCGTCGCCGTCGCGCGGCGAATCGCAAGCCGCGTTAACTTCCCCCAGCCGGTATGGACTTGGCGTCTGCTGCCCTACGCGATCGGCAGCGTAGCGGCGTTCTGGCTCATCCAGCGGCTCGCGACGTTTTGAAGAGCGGAACAGGCGCGCACTTCACACTGAGGCAGGCGGGTCTGCGTGGCAGAATCCCTACCCCGCCCTCTCCACTCTCGCCGCCACATGCTTGTGCCAAGGCGTGCCCGCGATGATGTCGCGCTCCGCTGACGCGGTGAGCTCGTTCGGTGCGACGCCCACGCGGCGCACGCCGCCATCGCGGGGGTGGTAGTCCATGCCTTCGCCGTTCGGGAGGGAGATGTGACCGGGCTGCATCATGTCGGTGACTTCGACCGGTACTTCGGCGCTACCGCGGCGGGTGCTGAGGCGTGCGATGTCGCCGTCGTTGAAGCCGAGCTTCGTGGCGTCGGTCTTGCTCATGCGAAGCGTGCCGGGGCGCTCTTTGTGGAGAGAGGCCGGGTTTCGAATGATCGTGTTGGTGGTGTCCGATCGCCGCTCACCGGCCGAGAGAATGAAGGGGAAATCGCGATCGCGTGCGTGCGGGCCGGCGGCGAGCTTCTCCAGCTCACCGTAAAGCTCGGGGATCGCGAGATTGATCTTCCGATCGGGCATGCGGATGCGTGACCAGCTGGCGTCGTAGTCTTCGTCCGAGAACACGACGCCGCTTTCGCTCGAGAGAATCGCTTCGAAGAGCTTCTCTGCCGCGCTGAAGGCGTCGCCGTCGAAGCCGGCACGCGCCGCGGCCCTCGGATTCTGCTGAACGAATTGATGAGCGAACACCCAGTACACGGCCGCGCCTTCGAGGCCTTTCGGCAGAGTCTCGCCGAGAGTCCGATAGAGAACGACAGGCGCGTACTTGAAGAGACGCGGCTCCGATCCCATCGCCGTCAGAAACGCAGTTGCGAACTCGGCTCGGCCTTTCTCGAGGGCTGCGCGAAGCGGCGCGTAGTCGGCGTCGCTGAGCTCGCCCATCGCTTCGACGAGCCTCGCGTGAATCTCCGGCTCGGCGAGTGTGCCGGGCAGAGGCTCGATCACGGGATGTCTCAGATGAAACGCGTTGCGAGGGAACTCCATGCTGAAGTACGTAGCCTCGCACTTCTCGAACTGACTCGACGCGGGCAAGACATAATGGGCCTCACGCGCGCTCTCGGAGAGCGCCACGTCGATCACCACCAGCAGCTCGAGCTGACGCATCGCTTCGCGCATCTTCTGGCTGTCGGCCACCGAGTGCAGCGGGTTTCCGCTCTCGATCAGCATGGCGCGGTAGCGATTGGGGTGATCGGTGAGAATCTCTTCCGCCATCACGTTGCAGGGTATTAGGCCGGTGATGATCTTGGCGCCGACGACAGGGCTCACACGCGCGCGCTCCTCGCCCTGCTTTCGCTCGCCTTTGCTGGCACCGGTGAGTGACACGAACGAAAGCGGCGCGTAGTTGGTGCCCTTTCGACCGAAGTTGCCCGTCAGCAACCAGATGAGGCGCTGGACGTAGCTTCCGAGCGTCGAGTGGACGGACATCTGCATGCCCAAGTCTTCGTAGACCGACACGCTCTCGGCGCCGGCGATTCGGCGCGCGGTGCGGCGGAGCAGATCTTCGTCGATGCCGCAGGCGGCGGCATAAGTCGGGATGTCGATCCCGCGGAACTTGGGCTCGATCTCCTCGAAGCCGGTCGTGTGCTCTGCGACCCACTCGCGCTTCACGAGATTCTCTTGAACGATGATCGCGACCAACGCCGCGAGGCACCAAGCATCCGTGCCGGGCTTGATGGCGAGGTGATAGTCGGCCTTTTCGGCGGTCTCGCTCTTTCTCGGATCGATGACGACGATCGAGCGCTTCGGGTCTTTCACCATTTCGCGAATGGTTGTGCGCGCTCTTGCGAAGCCGTGGGACTGCCAGGGATTCTTGCCGATGAAGACGGCGACTTCGCAGTGATCGTAATCACCGTGGGTGCCCGCGCCGACCATCTTGCCGTTCACCCAGAACTCGCCGGTTTTTTCTTGAGCGAGCGCGTTCGAGCGGTAGCGGTTGCCGATGGCCGCCAGCGTTGCGGTGCCGTAGCTGCCGCCAAGATGATTCCCCTGTCCGCCGCCGCCGTAGTAGAGAACTTTGTCGCCGCCGTAGCGCGTCTTGATGTCGTTGAATTTCGCAGCGATCTCTCTGATCGCCGTGTCCCAATCAATTGCCTCGAAGCTGCCGTCTTCGCGGCGCCTGAGCGGAGTGTCGAGACGGTCGCCGCCGGTTTGGTAGAAGTCGAGACGCTGGGCCTTCTCGCAGAAGTAGCCCTGGGAGACCGGGTGGGACTTGTCGCCCTTGATCTTGGTCAGATGGCGGTCGCCGGGGCCACCCACCTGGACGTCGATCCCGCAATTGAGACTACAAAGGATACAGGCGGTCTTCTTCCACTCGGTTTTCGGGCTTTCTGCCAGCATCGACGCTACCTCTCAGGAAAGTTTTGTTACGAAACCTAGCATATCGGGGTTTCGTAACGCAACCTGTTTGGCTAGTATCCGAGCATGTCTCGGAAGCGTTTCGACGCCATGCCCTGCTCCATCGCCCGAGCCCTCGATCTCGTCGGCGACTGGTGGACCCTCCTCATCATTAGAGAGGCCTTCCTCGGCGTTCGTAGATTCGCGGACTTTCGCGATCATTTGGGGATAGCCCGGAACATTCTCTCCGACCGGCTGCAGAAGCTCGTCGACGAAGGAATTCTGTCAAAGGTGCCGAAGCCCGACGCCGAACGCGGCTTCGAGTATCGCCTCTCCGAGAAAGGCAAGGATCTCTGGCCGGTGCTGACTGCGCTGCGTCTTTGGGGCGACAAATGGATCTACGGTCCGGGCAAAGAGCCGGTGCTCGTTCGCGATCGCGACCGCGGCGCCGTCGTCACCCAGCTATTGCCCGCCGACGCCGACGGCAATCCTCTCGACCCGCGCCGCCTCGTGCCCAGCATCGGCCCCGGCACTCCACCCGAAGTAGCAGAGCGCTATCTTCGAAAATAGCCGCGGACCCTATTTTCCAAATCGGCCGTGGCGAAGGAAGTGGATCACAGCAGCTGCGACTTCGTCGGCGCGCATGATGAAGGTGTGACTGCGCTCCACCGTTAGGAAGTCGGTCATGCCGGCGAGCTTGGTGCTCTCGACGGAGACGAGGCCGTCGTGCTCGCCGTCGAGCACCAAGCCCGCGAACGGATTCATGCTCCATGTGCCCGCGATGACGCCGAGCTCGTAGGACGGCGGCGGTAGCCGGCGCGGCAAGCTCGTCTCGCCGGTTCCGAGCTCTGCCCACGTCGGACCGAGTAGCCAGCGCAACACATCGGAGCCGACGAGCCGATCGACGTATTCGTTCCCGCGATTCGGCGGCGCGAGCATCACGACGCGACCGAGGTTCGCCAGGTGCCTATCTGCCAAATAGGCCCGCGCGAGAATTCCGCCGAGAGAGTGACCGACGAAATGCATTCGCGGTGCTCCGCCGGCACCACAGGCCTCGATGCCTCCTGCGATCTCCGCGACGAGTTCCTCGGGCGGCGCCGATCTCGACGGATAGTCGAGATTGCAGACGCTGAAGCCGGCCTCGACGAGATCGGCCGCGAGCGGCCTCATCGCTCGTCCGCTTCGACCGAGGCCATGAAGCAGTACGACGGCATCCTGCAACGCTGGCTGACTCGCTTGCGCAACCAGCGGAGCGGCCATTGAACCGGCGACTAGAAAGACGACGAAGGCAGCGAGGACGCGCGCAAACTGACGCATCACGTGACGAACGCTTCCTTCGCCACTTCGCTCCACGGCGAGAGAATCGTGCCTGACGCCATTTTTTCTGCCGAACCTATGGCTGTCCCTGTGGCCCGGGGACCTCAGTCCTCGATGCGAGACGTGGTGGCCGTCAGGTCGACGTCGCTTACGGTGCCCGTCGCGTCGAGCGTCACGATCAGCAGCTTCTCGAACGAGCTCGTCCGACCGCCGCCCTGCTGGATCTCGTTGTAGCGATAGACGAGCGCATTCGTGTCTTTCTCGTCGGTCATCGGAAACCCGTAGTATCCAGTCGGCTCGCCGAGCAGCTCGGTGACGTCGGCACGTTGCGACTTTCCGCCGACGATCTGCGGAACTCGCAGCTCGTCGAAGTCGCTGTGATCCTCTTCCCACGACGACGTAAACTCGTATCCGACGAGCAAATCATCGTGAAAGTGGAAGATCGTGACCCTCGTAGGAACCACGTTTGTGTTGTGTGCCGCGCTCGCAACTTGAGACGCGAACGAGTAGATCAGGCTTTCGATATTCATTCCGTTGTGGAGCCTTGTAACGCGGGCCTGAGGCTCGTGGTAGCGTTCGAGCGTCTCCTGGTAGCCGTTGCGCCCGATCTCGTAGGTCCCGGGCGCGGATCGTGGAATGTTGGTACCGCCACAGCCGATGGCGAAGGCGAGCACAGCGATGATGGCGTGTTTCATGTAGTTCGGAGTCATTCTTCCCCCTTCGTAGAACATGGCACTGATCACGCGACGAAGCCGCTCTGCGGCACTTCGATCCACGTCGCACGCGCGACGGCCACCGCACGACCCGCGCTCGAATAGATAGCCGAGCCCGCGTAGCGCTTTCGCCCGTCGATGCCGAGAGACCATCCGGCAGCGATACACTTCTCGCCGGGCTCGATCGTGTCGTCCACTCGTGCGACGAGCTCGCCGAGCAAAAGCACTTTACCTTCGTAAGCAACCGGAAACGCGAATACGCCCGTGCAATCGAGCGCCGCCCAGACGAAAGCGGGATCGACTCGTCCGGTCACGTCGGTGAGCGACGCATCGGGAACCCACGGCCCGACGAACACACCACGTGCTTCATGCCAGCCCGGAAAGATCCGCAAGCCGTCACCCTCGGCACGCAGCGGGCCGCAAACAAAGCACCCGGGGAAAGGATGGTGATGAAAGCCGCTGAACGACTTCGATGCCTCGACCGCCTCGGCATAGGTCGGTGCAAGCGGCGCGTCGAGATCGAGCTCGGTTGGCCGCGCCTCGGCCACGATGGCCTCACCGTCGAAGAGCCGCGCGATCTCACGCGTTGCTTCGACATGAAGCTCCGTCTCCAGAGGCGGCGGCGACTTGAGGCGAACCGCCGCAGCGCCCGGAGGCAAGTGCGACGCCAGCGTGCCGGCTACGTAGCCGCCGTTGCCCGACTTCGGCGGGCCGCAGAATCGTCGAGCGATCAACATGCCCGCATGTCGTCCGGCTAGAGCTTGTACACCCGCGCCGCGTTCTCGGAAAGAAACGCGCGCTTCACGTCGTCCGGGAGACCGAGCGCATCGAGGCTCTCGAGACAGGTTCCCGGCGTGATCATCGGGTAGTTCGAGCCGAACATCACTTTCTTCGACCCGCGGCCGCGCATCCACTCGACGAAGTCCGGTGGGTAGCGCTTGGCCTTGTACGCCGACGTGTCGATGTAGAGATTCGGAAACTTGGTCGCGAGCGAGATGATCTCTTGGGTCCAAGGCGCACCGATGTGGCCGCCGACGACCAAGAGATCGGGAAACTCGAGCAGCACGTGCTCGAGATACGGAATCGGCCGCCCGAACTCCGACGACATGAGCGGCCCCGTGTGTCCCACTTGCAGACAAAACGGAATGCCGAGCTCGACACACTCGGCGTAGACCGGATAGTAGCGCCGATCGTCGGGCGGAAGGCCCCAGAGCCAAGGCAGCAGGCGAAGTCCGCGGAACCCTAGCTGCTTCACGCAGCGCCGAAGCTCGCGCACCGCATCCATCGGGCGTGAAATGTCGACCGATGCCACACCGACGAGTCGCTTCGGATGCTCGCGCACGAACCCCGCCACCTCATCGTTGTCGATGAGCGCGCCTTGCGGCCCCCACCACGCAGACAGCAATCCGATGTCCACCCCCGCCTTGTCCATGAACTGAACCGTCGCCGAGAGCGGCAGCTCCGGGAAAGCATCCTGCTTTCCCCAGCGACGGAGCGACTCGAGAGCCGGCTGTGCGAGAAAGCGCTTCGTCGGCTGCTGCATCCAAGCGTCGATGATTCTCATGTCGTCCTCGGTGACACTCCTTCGGTGTCAGTGTCGCGATCACCGCCGGATAGACCCGGTAGACAAGCGCATACGGGAAGCGCTGCACCAATGCTCGACGGGCGCTTCGGTGAACTAGCGCGCAGGCTTCCGGACGATCCGCGACACGCATCACCGCCGCTTGGAAGGCCAGGAGAAACTCTTCGCCGAGACCGCGCCGCCGAGACTCGTACCAGAGATACGCGTCATCAACGTCCTGCGCGGCCGCGGGCCGGACGATGACCGATTTCACGCGCTGCGATTGCTAATCTGGTCAAGAACGTCCCGCCACGGAATTCCTGCAGGCCCCTCGGTCTCGAGCTCGTCAAGTCGCCGGTCGAGCTCCTCGCGCTGAGCTTCCGTCAGTGGGACTGCACTCGGGTCATCGATCAGGCTATCCCAGATCTCCTCCAGCAAATGAAGCCTTTCGTCCGGCGAGAGTTTGCTGAGGTCGACTGCACCGCGTGACATGCCACGAGTATACGCCATCGTTGCGGTCAGGCCAGAGTTCTCATGCTCGAATATGCCATGAATGTTACGGACTACTGCGTGCTCATTCTCGGCGGTTTCGGCTCACCCTAGCTCTTCCGGCGGCTTCACGTGCCGGAACGCTCGATAGAGCATCACGTCGTAAGCGATCTTCAGCACCGCGCCAAGGACGAGGGGCGCGACCATGGAGCCTTCCCTCATCAGCGTTCCTGCGAACACGGGGGCCACGGCCCAGGCACCGAGTCGCACGAGGTGCGTCACACCGGATGCGAAGGTTCGCTCTTCGGCCCTGACGACAGCCATCACGTAGGACTGCCGCGTCGGGACGTCCATCTCGACGAGGCCTTCGCGGAGCAAGAACAACACGGCCGCTACCGTGAAGCTCGGCGCGAACGCTACCGTGACGAGCAGCATGCTCGACGGGACATGCGTGAATACCATCGTGTTGACGAGACCGATCCGCTTGGCCAGCCAGGCCGCGCCAACGTGAGAGCCTGCGTTGGCCACGCGCGCGCCGAAGAACAGCAATCCGACTACGGCTTCCGAGACACCGAAGCGCTCGAAGAAAAAGAACGAGAGCAGCGCCGCGGTGAGAAAGCCGCCGGCCAAGCTGTCGAGTGCAAAGAGAGACGAAATCTTCCAGAGGATACGCCGGCTCTCCGGCGAGATGACGACGCTCGCAGCGTCCGCGTGCGCTTCGCTCGCCTCTGAGAGCCGTGCGTAGAGCAGCGCCGTCAGGAGCTGGATGCCGGCGTACACCAGCATGGCTGCCTGCAACGATTCCAGCTCGTCCACACCGCCGAAGCCACGGAGCAGCGCCGGTGCGACAGCGAGCAAGCCACCGATCGCGTGCCCGACGTCTTGCAGCACGTTGTACCAAGCGAAGATGCTGGTCCTCTCTGCGTCGCGCGCCGTCGCCGGGAGAATCACCTGATCGATGATGAGCGCGGCGCCGCGGTCGCGACCCATGCCGTTCAGCATGCCGGCGAACGCGGCTACAGCCACGGCTACCGTGCCGTCGAGAGTCGCAACGAGCACACCGCCCGCGGCTCCCAGAAGCGAAATGACGACGAGGGACCGCCGCCTTCCAAAGCCGTCGCCGTAGAGCGTGACCAGCAGCGCCGCCAAAGCGCCGCCCGCGAGGCCGGCCGTTACGACTAAGCCGATCGCGCCAGGATCGAAGCCGCGCTTCGCGAGATAGATGCCGACGACCACGGCAACCATGCCGGTGGCAACGGCGCGAAGCATCGCGGCTGCATAGAGAATCGAGCGGTCGGTCGTGCCGTAGATCATCGCAGGGGCATGGTCGAGCGCAGCGAAAGCCGCGTAGCGGCTTTCGCGTCATAAGATAGATTGCCACAGCGCACCAGGCGAGGCACTAGACGCAGGAGCCAAGTGGCGACGATTCGAATACTCGGCATCGACCAAGGCACGAGCGGCACGCGCGCAACCCTCGTGGACGAAGACGGGCGCGTGCTCGCGCACGCTTACCGAGGGCATGTGCAGCACTGCCCGCGTCCGGGCTGGGTGGAGCACGATGCGGCCGAGATCTGGCGGAACACTTGCGCGGTGATCGAAGAGGCCGTTGCGCGAGCCGCGGTAACACGCGTCGATGCGCTCGCGATTGCGAACCCCGGCGAGACCGTGCTGCTCTTCGATCGAGACACGGGCCAGCCGTTGCATCACGCGCTCGTTTGGCAAGATCTTCGTGTTCAGCCCGACATGGAGCGGAGAGCGCGTGACAAAAGCGTCGCGCGGAAGGTCGCCGAGATCACCGGGCTTCGTCTCGATGCCTATTTCTCCGCCGGCAAGATTCGCTGGCTCCTCGACAACGTTCCCGCGGCGGCGCCGTTGCTCGCGCAATGCCGTCTCGGCATCGCGACGATCGATGCTTTCCTCATCCACCGCCTGACGGGCGGGCGCTCTTTCGTCACCGACGCCTCGACAGCGGCACGCACCTTACTCTTCGACATCCGCGCGAATCGCTACGATCCGTGGCTGTTGGAGCTTTTCGGCGTGCCGCTCGAAGCCTTGCCCGACGTGCGTGACAGCGTCGGTGATTTCGGAACCGTGAGCAGGCTTTCCGATGCGATTGCCGATCCTATTGCCGATGCGATAGCGGGCACGCCGATTCTCGTCGGTCTCGTCGATCAGCCCGCCGCGATGATCGGCCATGCCTGCCTCGACGAAGGCGACATCAAGGCGACGTACGGCACCGGCTGCTTCGTCTATCGAAACACCGGCGAGCGACCGCGGCCGAGCAGGCAGGGACTGCTCGGCACGATCGCGTGGCGACGCGAGGGTAAGACGACATACGCGCTCGACGGCGGCGTCTTTGCCGCGGGCTCGGTGCTTAGCTGGCTCCGTGACGGGCTCGGGCTTGGCGACACTTCTGCTGCGCTCAATGCGCTCGCCTCGTCGACTGCGGACACGGAGGGCGTGGTCTGTGTTCCGGCGCTCGCGGGGCTCGCAGCACCGCATTGGGATCGGAGCGCGCGAGCGGCCTGGCTCGGCATGACGCTCGCAACGACCCGCGCTCATCTCGTTCGCGCAGCGTTCGAAGGCATTGCGGCGCGTGTCGCTCAAGTGGTCGGCGCGATGGAAGCCGACTCGGGCCTCGATGTCACGCGACTCCGCGTAGACGGCGGGCTTACGGAATCGAGCGTGCTGATGCAGATGCAAGCCGATCTGCTCGGCGTCCCAATCGAAGTGTCGGTGGAGCCGGAAGCGACCGTCATGGGTGTCTGTTACCTGGCACTCACGGCACTCAGCTGCTGGCGTGACCACACCGAGATTCGCGAGAGAGTTGCTGCGCGCGACGCGGCGGCGCGCGTCTACGAGCCGAGCATTGGGCGAGCTGAGCGCGAAGAGCGGCTGGCGCGTTTCGCTCGCGCCATCGTATTGACGCGAGGCTGGGGCTCGGAGTGACGGTACCGAGCGCAGTCTCCGCGTCCGCGCGCGTCTACGACGTCGCCGTCATAGGCGGCGGCGTGGTCGGCACGGCGATCGCACGTGCGCTCTCGCACCACGTGCTCGACGTCGTGCTCCTCGAAGCCGGCACGGACGTAGGCGCAGGGACCAGCAAGTCGTCTACCGCGATTCTCCACACCGGCTTCGATGCGACGCCGGGATCGCTCGAAGCGCGCCTCGTTCGTCGCGGCTACGAGCTGCTCCAGGCATACACAGCTGAGACCGGCATCGCGGTCGAGGCTACCGGCGCCATCCTCGTTGCTTGGACCGACGAGCAGGCGGCGTCCCTACCGGCGATTCGCGAGAAGGCTGCGCAAAACGGCGTACACGATCTCCTGCCATTGAACGCGTCGGAGCTTTATCGCGCGGAGCCGTATCTCGGTCGCGGTGCCCTCGGCGGCCTGAGAATTCCCGGCGAGTCCATCGTCTGCCCCTATTCGCCGCCTATCGCCTACGCGACCGATGCTCTCGCCAACGGCGCAGAGCTCTTGCTCGAAAGCCCTGTGATCGCGGTCGAGCTCGGAAGTGAGTGCCATGTGCTCCGCGCTCCTGCGCGGAGCGTTCGTGCGCGCTTCGTCGTCAACGCCGCCGGCCTTCAATCAGACGCGATCGATGCGATGTTCGGCAACCGGCGCTTTACGGTTCGCCCGCGGCGCGGCGAGCTCATCGTCTACGACAAGCTCGCGCGCCGCTTGCTGAATCACGTGCTGCTTCCCGTCCCGACCAAGACCACGAAAGGCGTGCTCGTTAGCCCCACTGTTTTCGGAAACGTGTTGCTCGGGCCTACCGCGGACGACATCGACGACAAGAGCGACACCGGCACCACCGAGCGCGGGCTTGCGTCTCTGCTCGAGAAAGGAAAAGCCATCCTGCCGGCGCTGCTCGCCGAGGAAGTCACCGCGACGTACACGGGCCTCCGCGCTGCGACCGAGCATTCGGACTACCAGATTCATCTCGACGCGGCCGCGCGCTACGTCTGCGTCGGTGGGATTCGCTCGACGGGACTCTCGGCGTCGCTCGGCATAGCAGAGCACGTCGTCGGCCTTCTCGAGAGCGCCGGCCTTTCGCTTCCGCCAAAAGCAACGGTGACGCGCATTCACATGCCCGCGATCGGCGAGGCTCAGCTACGCCCGCATGTGCATCCCGACATGATTGCGCGCGACTCCGACTACGGGCGTATCGTTTGTCACTGCGAGCGAGTGTCGCGCGGTGAGATTCGCGACGCCCTCACGTCTCCCCTGCCCGCTCGGTCTCTCGACGCGCTTCGCCGTCGGACTCGCTGTCTCCAGGGTCGCTGCCAGGGCTTCTACTGTCTTGCAGAGGTTGCGGCGCTGATCTCGGAACGGAGCGGCCGCTCGATTTCGGAAGTGCTCGGGCTGGAGCGCGAGACGTGAGCACACACGCAGTGGATGTGGCCGTTGTCGGTGGCGGTCCTGCGGGGCTCGCCGCCGCGGTCGAGCTGAGGCGCATCGGTGTAGCACGCGTCGTAGTGCTCGATCGGGAAGACGAGGCGGGCGGAATGCCACGCCACTGTCATCACGCGGGCTTCGGCTTCCTCGATCTAAAGCGCCTGCTGTCGGGGCCTGGATACGCGCGGCGACGACGACGCCTCGCGGAAGACGCAGGCGTCGAGATTTTCACCGAGACGACCGCACTCTCGCTCACCTCGCCGGTCACGCCTGCAACGACAACGCTAGCGACGACGAGCCCACTCGGTCTCCGAAGCATCTCGGCGCGCGCCGTGCTGCTCGCAACCGGCTGTCGCGAGCGACCGCGCGCGGCTCGTCTCGTGCCCGGGAGCCGTCCGCTCGGTGTCTACACGACCGGCTCTCTGCAACAGCTCGTCTACGCGCGCGGCGCTTCGCCCGGCCGCCGCGCTGTCGTGGTCGGTGCGGAGCACGTGAGCTTCTCAGCCGCTCACACGCTCATGGCCGCGGGCGCGGAAGTGATTGCGCTCGTCACCGAGCAGCCCCAGGACCAAACGTATCTACCGTTTCGCCTCGCAGTTGCGACGCTCCACAGCGTTCCCATCGTCACTCGCGCGCGAGTGAGCCGCATCGACGGTCGTCACCGCGTGGAAGGTGTCGAGATCACAGCGGTCGATACCGGACGCCGCTACGCGCTCGCCTGTGACACCGTCGTTTTCACGGGCAATTGGATTCCGGAGCACGAGCTCGCGCGAGGCGCCGACATCGCGATCAACACGGCGACGCGAGGCCCGAACGTCGACGTGGCGCTGCGCACGTCGCGGCCAGGCGTATTCGCCGCCGGCAATTTGCTGCATGGCGCCGCGATCGCCGACGTAGCGGCTCTCGAAGGCCTTGCCGCCGCGCGTGGGATCGCGACGTTCCTCGAGCGAAGCGACTGGCCGAGCGAAGGCTCGAGCCTCTCACTTTCCGTCGAGACCCCTCTCGCCTGGATCGTGCCGAGCGTGATCGAGCCGTCGGTCGCTCTACCGCCGCGAGGTCGCTTCGTGTTCCAGACAACGGAGTTCTCGAACGACACGTCGATCGAAGTACGGCAAGGCAGCGAGCTGCTCTACTCGAAACGTTTCCGGCGCCTCGTTCCAAATCGCATGCTGGAGCTCGACGGAACATGGATCGCACGCGCTCGAAAAGCTGGCGACACTGTCGTGATTCGCGCTGAGCGCTAGAGGGTCAGCCATGACGCGACGAAACAGGCGAGCGAGACCATCAATCCCGCGTTCGGATCGCGGAACCAATACTTGAGGCCGATCGCGACGTAGGTCGCGGCGACGAGAGTCGCGAGCGGCACGCAGACAGCAGCCTGCGAAGCGAAGCTCTCGGCGTTTCGACCGATGACGACGACGAAGAGCCCGAACGCCACCGCGCCGAGACTGTGACTCAAATTGAAGCCGATCCAGGCGAGCCACATGTCGGTGCGTCGAGTGAGCGACAAGCCCGATCTCTGCATCGACTCGATGAGCGCAGGGTCGCTCGGCGTCAGCCCCTTGCGTTTGCTAGCCGAGAGCGGCGTCTCGCGCGCGTGCACCGATCCCAAGAACAAGAACGGCAGCCCTCCGGCGAGAAACAAGTAGCGACTCATCTCACTCATACGGGATCCTTCGTCGGCAACGTGAGCTGCCAGTGACCGACGTCGATCCAACGGCCGAGCTTCCAGCCGAGCTCCGAGAAATGCGCGACTTTCTTGAAGCCGAGCTTTTCATGAAGCGCGACGCTCGATTCATTCGGCAGCGAGATACCGCCAATGATCGCATGCACGGGCAGTTTCCTGAGCTCGTCGATGAGGGCCGCGTAGAGACGGCGGCCGTGACCGCTGCCTCGCGCCGCGGCTTCCAGGTAGATCGTGCTTTCGACTGTGTGCCTGTACGCAGCGCGCGCGTGCCACTTGCCGGCATACGCGTAGCCAATCACCCGCCCCGCCTCTTCGAGCACGAGGTAGGGCAACGACGCCGACGTCACCGCCCGCATGCGCGCCGCGATGTCATCCGCGCCAACCTCTTGCTCCTCGAACGTGACGATCGTACCCGCGATGTACGGATTGTAGATCCGCGCCACTGTAGTGGCGTCGGCGGGAGTGGCAGAACGAATACTCATCTGCGGTCAGAATACGCGCCGAGCACGACGATGACGAGTCCGCCGTCCGTGCGCCAGGAGTCGCCGCCCCCGTTCCGGCCTTCGTGCTCCGCGTGGAAGTCGGGCACGTTGCGGGTGCTAGCCGCCCAATCTGCTTTTGCGAGGTCGCCGGCGATGAGATCACGCTCGGCGTCCACGTCGGGTCCGATGTGGTGGGTAACCTCGCCGGTGGTGTGGCTCAGTCCCACGCTCGCGTCGAAGGTAGCGGCACCGAGCCACATCGGGCTGCCCGCTTCGCTTCTCTGCGACCGCCAGAAGCGTACGTGGTGGCGCTGACGCGGCCCCTCGCCGGCCGGTTTCTCGAACGCGAGATCTTGCTTGCGGCCGAACAGATAGAGATCGCTGACTGGTGCGTCATCGTCGGGTCGACGCAGCACGGCGTCCACGACGATGCGCACACTCGTCGCGAAAGTGATCGGGTCGGCAGGAAACCAACCGGCCGCGTGCAGCGCGAGCGCCACCTCCGCCTCGCTCCCGACGAGCGCAATGTTGAGTGGGTCGCCCGGGTGACCGTCCGAGGTCGTGGTGATTCGTGGTGTGTCGGCGACCGCGACTTGGTCGCGGAAATACCGCTCCCACACCCAGGGCGCGACGAAATAGGCCAGCAGCGCCCAGGTGCCGAGGACGCATACGAGAATCCTGAGTCGGCGGCTCCGCTTCATGGTTGTGCAACGCCGGCTAGTACACCCCGTGCATTGGCGTGCGAAGCCGGATGCCCCTTCGTTCAGAATGCCATTGCCGGCGACGGTTATACCAGGGTATTCTACGGGTATGAAAACAGCGGTCTCTCTCCCCGATGACCTTTTCGAGAACGCCGACGTTCTGGCTGAAAAGCTCGGGCTATCGCGGAGCGCCCTCTACGCAACTGCTGTTGCAGAGTTCGTCGCGAAGCACCGCGGCGGAGACGTCACCGCGCGGCTCGACGCGGTGTACGAGAAGTCGGACAGCCGCGTTGCGAAAAACCTGCGACGAGCACAGGTGCAGTCCGTCATGAAGGATGAGCGGGGCGACTGGTAGTGCGACGCGGCGAGATCTGGTGGGCGGACCTTGAGGAGCCGAGCGGCTCTTCACCTGGAGATAGAAGGCCCGTCATCGTGATCCAATCTGATGCTTTCAATCGGAGCCGAATCGAAACCGTAATCGCGATCGTGTTGACGTCCAATGCCAAACTGATCGACGCACCCGGCAACGTGTTGGTCGACCGGAAACAATCCGGCTTGCCACGAGATTCCGTCGCAAACGTCTCTCAGGTTGTCACGCTCGACCGCAGCTACTTGAGCGAACGCGTGTGCAAGCTCCCGCCGCGCACGATGGCAGCGATCGATGCAGGCCTTCGCCTAGCGTTGGAACTCTAGCCAGTCTTTCGGCTCATGCGAGATCGAACAACATCAGCTCAGTCCCGCTCTTGCTCGTGATCTCCACGATGGCGGCGTCTTCGATCGCCGCACCGTCTCCAGCGCCAAGCCGCTCGTCACCAACCACGACGTCACCGGCGATCACGTGCAGCCAAAGTCCACGTCCGGGCGCGAGACGATGCTCGAGGCTCCGACCGGCGTCGAGCTTGCCGACGTAGACGTCCGTGTCGGCACGAATTCCGATCGCGCCGTCACGCGGCTTGCCGGCAAAGAGGAGGGTCAACGCGTTCGGTTGCGCGTCTCGCCCGAGCGTCTTCTCGGCGTAACGTGGCGCACCGCCGCTCTCGTCGGGTAGGAGCCAGATCTGAAGGAAGTGGGCGCGCTCACCGGGCGAAGGATTGAACTCGCTGTGCAGCACACCGCGCCCGGCGCTCATGTACTGGAGGCCGCCAACTTCGATGACGCTGCCGTTGCCCATAGAGTCCTTGTGCTCGAGCCGGCCTTCAAGCACGTAGCTCAAGATCTCGGCGTCGCGGTGGCCGTGTTGGCCGAAGCCCTGCGCGGGCTCGACGATGTCGTCGTTGATCACCCGAAGCGCGCGATAGGCCATGTGAGCCGGATCCTGGTACTCGCCGAAAGAGAACGTGTGACGACTGTCCAGCCAGCCGAGCTTCGTTCGGCCGCGCGCGTCGGCGGGTCGTTTCACGATTTTCATGCAGGTGACACCGGATCGAATCGCCTTTTCTTGGCCGTTGCAATGGGCTCAGCGGCGGGTTGCAAAAGCGGAGCGCGCTCTTTCTTCTCTCGGCGATGGAAGCGATCCGACTGTCCCGCAAGCCTAACGGCGTCGTCACGGCCACCTTCAACCGGCCCGAGAAGAAGAACGCGATCACGTATCCGATGTGGGGCGAGCTGACGAAGATCATTCGCGAGTTCGGCGAGTCGAAAGACGACCGCGTGCTCGTGATCACCGGAAGCGGCGACTCGTTTTGCGCCGGCGCCGACCTAGGCGGCGAGATGGTCCAGGGCGAGCACCACCTGGCCCGTATGCACTACATCAACCAGCTCCCCCTCGCGCTCCACGACTGTCCGAAGCCGACCATCGCCAAAGTGAACGGAATAGCAGCGGGCGCCGGCGTCAACTTGGCCATCGGCTGCGACTTGATCGTCGCATCGAGCGAGGCACGCTTCTCCGAGATCTTCGCCAAGCGCGGGCTGACGGCGGACCTCGGCGGCACTTGGCTCTTGCCGCGCTTGATCGGCATCCATCGCGCGAAGGAGCTCGCACTCTTCGGCGACATCATCCCGGCCACCGAAGCCGAGCGCATCGGTCTCGTAAACCGCGTCGTCCCCCACGCCGAGCTGGACACGTTCGTCGACGCCTGGGCCACGCGTCTCGCCGAAGGCCCCCCGCTCGCGCTCCAAATGTCGAAGCAGCTCCTGAACGCCGCTATCTCTTCGTCTCTACAAGAAGCGCTGAACGCCGAAGCCATCGCCCAGTCGGTGAACTTCGGCTCAGAGGACACGAGGGAGGCGATTGCGGCGTTCTTTCAGAAACGCGCACCGACGTTCAAGGGGCGCTAAGTCGGCTGCTCAGCCCACAGACTGCCGCGCCGTCGATACATCGACCGGCATATCGAGACCGACAATACGGGAACAAACCTCCGGGAAACTCCGGAGGTCGGCACGCCGCCACGACAGAGACGGAGACGCGTCTCGACTTATCTGGAACTGCCCATTTATAGTTGAGGTCCCGATGAGCGCCGCCGAACGGAACTTTGATTACAGGAGGGCGATAGTCGTGCTGCGGAATACGTGCTACGTAGCGAAGCAACGCTTCGCGAGCGAAGCTCGCTTACGCTCGACGAAGCGTTGCTTCGCTACGGGCGCGCGTCTCCTCGTAGCACCGTTCTTCCGGCCTCCATCTGCTTCGTTTTGCTGGGCACTCATCGTCCCCCAACTTGCGCCTGCACGAGACACGCGGCTACGCCGCGCGCTCGTGACGCGCTGAACGTTAGCCGGCAACGGAGAGGTCAGTGTTCTGGCGTAAGCCCAAGCGCGAAACAGAGGTCCACACACAGCGCACTGTTCGCTTCGTCGGCGAGCAGGACGGCGAGCCCGAACGTTTACTGAAGAATTCCCTCGTCGCCGAACTTCGCGGTGTTCCGGGGCTCAAGGGCGCGTATCTAGCGCGCGTCGAGTACGCAGACGGACTGCATGTCGCCCTTTGCCTTGCGGCACCAGAAGACCCATTGCTCGTTGAGCGGATCGGTGCGCGTTTTGCCGAGATATTCGGGCGGCACGAGCACCTCGATATTTTGTTCCTAGGTCGGGAGCAGGAGGCGGAGCTGCAACGTGTGTGCGCTCCATTTCATCGTGGCAGCTAGTGTTCGATACCCCGCGTTGTGCCAGCCGGCTAACAAGCAGTTGCAGCGGACCGTGATCCGTCGGCGCAGGCGCGGTGCAAGTGCGTCATTTCATTGTGCACATGCGCCGCGCTGGTCAGCGCAGCGCGCGGCCGCTGAACTGCGGCGTTGGGCGGCACCGGCGCCGCGTCCTTACTGCCACGGACATCGCCGCACAGGAGGAAATTGATTCGATGACTCATGCCATCCGCCGTCCTCCCCCCGTCAGCGCGACCTTGGCGCGCGGCGGCGCGGTTTCGCGTAATCAAGTGCTCGAATGGGAGTCGCGCCGAATCGCGGCCGTCGCCCAGAAACTCGAGCTCGCCACACCGACGGGCGACATCGCCGATCGGCGACAGAGACTTCTCGAAGCGAAGCTGTCGCTCGGACCAGCTCGCCTCCGCGAGCTTCTTGCCCGGGAGACCCTCTGGTCCGATCGCTTGGCGCGCTTGATGGTTAGGTTCCACCCGGCGGCTCGTCGGACGAGCGTCTGCGAGATACGCGTAGATGGAGGAACGGCCGCAGACTTCGCAACGTGGTTTACTCAACGCACCCCACTCGGCGACGTTCCAGGTATGCTGGGAGCCTGCCCGGATCACTATGTCATCGAGCAGGCCGCAGACGGCAGCCTAGCCGTTCTCGAAACCGCGGGCGGGAGCCTTCTCGCAGCGCTATTTTACATCGACTACGAGGACATTTCGTCGCTCGTCACGCCGCCTGATCCACGTTTTGCACACCAGATCGCTGGAGTCGCACGTACCGAGAACGGAACTCCGATCGGAGGCGTGCGCCACCAGTTCAGGAACCTAGACGCGGGCGGGTTTGAGGGTCGCCTGACGGTGGAGTTTCCCTGGTTCTCGCTTCCGCTCATGCTCCGGCAGCACGAATGGCACCTCGCGTGCGAGTTCTCGAACTGGATCGAAGCCTCGCTTCAATGATGGGGCGCCGGCCGCTCAACCGGAGCGTTGGGCTACTTACTCGTTGCGCCACTGAAAAACGGGGCACGGAGATTGATATTCAATCTTTGATCTTGGGGCCTTCCAAACCGTCGGGCAGGCTCAGCTATGCCGACGGTACTGCGCACCGGTCCGTACAGGTTTTTCTTTTACGCTGGAGACCGGGCTGAGCCGCGGCACGTCCATGTCGAACGGGACGATGCGGTCGCCAAGTTCTGGCTCGAACCCGTGCGACTGCAGCAGAGTGCGGGGTACCCTCGGATCGAGCGACAGCGCATACACAGGCTTGTAGTAGCCAATCGCGACACGATACTAAGGTGCTGGAATGCGTACTTCGCCAACTGAGACGGACCCGAAAACGGCCGACAACGTTCGGATCACGCACGACTCTATCGTCGTTGATCTCTCAGACGGTCGAACCATCAAGGTGCCGCTGTCGTGGTATCCACGACTTCAGCACGGCACGGCCAAGGAACGGGAGAACTGGCGGCTCATCGGAGCCGGCACAGGCATCCACTGGCCGGACTTGGATGAGGACGTGAGCGTCGGTGGCTTGCTGGCAGGGCGCTCGTCCGGTGAAAGCCCATCGTCGTTCAACAAGTGGTTGGCGTCGCGGCCGAAACGGCAGCCTGACAAGCGTTCGCAGCCGACCGCGGCGAAACGCCGCGGCGGCTGAAGCGCGGCGTTAGCAGAATCGAACGAGCGAAGCCGGAATATTGTTGCCCAGTCATCGATTCTCAGATGAAGCTCGACACGAGCTGAATACGGAAGTACGCTTTACATCGTGCGAATCACCTCGGGCAAAGTCGTTTCGGGAAAGGTCGTCGTCGACGATGAGACGCTTCCGGAAGGAGCCACTGTGACGGTTCTGGCTCCCGATGACTCCGAAGGATTCGAGCTTTCATCCGATGACGAAGCGGCGCTCCTCGAAGCGATCGATCAAGCGGACCGCGGCGACACCATCAAAGCGAGAGACATTCTCGCGAGATTGAAATCCCGTAACTGATCGACGTGCGTCCGGTCGTCGTCACGTACCGAGCGGCGCACGAAATCTCCGCCGCCGACGACTGGTGGCGCGCCAACCGCCCGGCTGCGGCCGGACTGCTCCAGAATGACTACCACGGCATTCCAGATAGCCTGCGGATCGATCGTGACTGCACTCCCATCGACGACTCGGCGTTCCGCGAGTTCGTCCTGCAAGCCACGCCGCGCGATGAAGCAAGCTGGAAGGGCGAGCGGCTTGTGGTCGGTCGATCGGAATTGGCGGGCGATCGCTACTTTTTCATCAGTAACTACGGTGGCTTCTTCGAGCGGCCCGGTGTGCGCGGGATCTACGTTGTTCCCGAAAACGAACGCGACGAGTGGGACGCCCTGATCCTGAGAAAGTCATCACATTGATTCTGCGCGACGTCGTCACGGATCGCCGCACAGTTTCCCCCACCTCCATCTAATTTGCGTATGTCACGCGCCGGTCGCGCTCGTCAACGTGCGCGGGAAGGACGGCGAGTATCTCGTCAAAGGCAAGCGCGTGACCGGCCAGAATCCGGCCTCTTCGACGCCCGCCGCGAACGAGCTACTGAAGTTGCTCGGCGACGGGCGCGGCGACGTCAGGTCGGCGAAGCGGGCCGCCGTCGCACGATCAGGTTTCCGACCGAGATCTGCACCGGCTCGTTTCGTTGATTGAGCGTCGTCGTCTTCACCTTGATGAGGCCTTGATCGGGCCGCGACTTGGACAGCCGCACCTCGAGCACCTCGATGTCGAGGTGCAACGTATCGTCCGGTCTCACGGGGCCCGGCCAGCGAAACTCGTCGAAGCCTGCGCCGACGATGCCGCCCGCGGGCTTTAGCTCGCTCTCGACGAGCAATCGCATGGTCATCGCCGCGGTATGCCAGCCACTCGCGGCCAAGCCCTTGAAGAACGAGCCGAGCGCGGCCTCATCGTCGAGGTGAAATGGCTGCGGATCGAACTCGGCGGCAAACGACTTGATGCGCGCGCGATCGACCTTCAACTCTCCCGAGGCGAACTTCTGCCCCGATGCGTAGTCTTCGCGGTAGCGACCTGTCATTGCTCGTTCCTTGGCATTCCTTCTCTCGCAGCGCAACAATGCGCCGCATGAGTCACTCGGTCATTCACGGCGGTTGCCTTTGCGGTGCGGTGACTTTCGAAGTCAGTCCGCCGTTCCAGATGATGGTGCATTGTCATTGCTCCAGGTGTCGCAAGAGCACCGGCACGGGGCACGCGACGAACATCGCCGTCGCTCCCGAGCAGTTCAGATGGCTCTGCGGGGAGGACATGATCTCACGCTTCGATCTTCCAGGCGGCGGGAGGTTCGGGAAGTGGTTCTGTCGCGATTGCGGATCTCCCGTACCGCGTCTCATACGCGGTGGCGCGCGAATGGTGGTTCCAGCCGGCTCGCTGGATTCAGCGCCGCCCATCGCGCCGACGGATCACATCTTTTGGGATTCGAGAGCGCCGTGGAGCTGTCCGAGCGGCGGTCTTCCGACTCACGCCGAGTTGCCCGAGGCATGGAAGTAGGCGCTTCGCGGCGCGGCTCAACTCGACTGTCGATTCCCATCCCCCTCTATATCGGCGGAATGCCGTCGATCGCTTCGGTAGGGCGACGTTTTCGATGGCGAGTCCGTCGGCCTCCGTGGTAGAAGCGATGCGGGATAGCTCGTGCCGAGAACGCTGCATGCGAACGCGATCATCACGACCACTCTGGTCGCGAGCGTAGTGGTCGCGAGCGTTTTCGGTAGCTCGTACGAGCTGACCTCGTCCACGGGTATCGTCTACGAGCCCAACGCACCCGCGCTCGACGGCCAGATCGATGCCGACGACCGATTCGCGAGCGCGATCGTGGCGATCGGCGACCTCGACGGCAACGGTGTCACCGAGCTCGCGGTGGGCGCACCCGACGACGACGACTCGCGCCCTTTCGGCGCCGTCTGGATTCTCTTTCTCGGTACGACCGGCCACCTCGAATCCGCGATCAAGCTGGACTCGACCAACGGCAACATCCCGTCGAGCGCTTTCATCCCGTACAACAGATTCGGGAGGTCGCTCGCGGCGCTCGGCGACATAGACGGCGACGACCTACCGGACTTGGCCGTCGGCGACGGATCGGCATCCGGCGTCGTGTACGGCCAGGGGGCGATGTGGGTGCTGCACGAGCGCGTCGACGGAAGCGTAGAGCAGGTGAGCCGCGTGGTGGGCGGTGCTCCGCCTTCGCCGAGCGAGGGCTGTGAGATCGTCACGACGACGTCGACGAACACCTCGACGACGACTTCCACGACGACCTCCACGACGGTCCCAGACATCTATGATCTCGCGCTGCCACTCTATTTTTCCGACCAGTTCGCCACGGCGCTGTCGGCGACGAACGCCTTCGACGGCGTAACCGTCCGCATCGCCGCCGGCGCTCCCTATTCCGACGCGGATCAATGCGAGAGCGGCGCGCTGTGGCTGGTGGACCTCGACGAGTTAGGACGGCCGAGCGAAGCGACACGAATCGCCCCCGACGACCTTGCCGAAGGTGCAACACTCGGCCGCGCTCTCACGTGGCTCGGGGACCTCGACGCCGACGGAACGGTCGAGCTCGCGGTCACCGCGCCGATGGCGAGCGGATCGCATTGCTCACCGACCGCGTCCGGCGAGCTTCGAATTCTGAGCATAGACGCTTCGGGCACGATCGTGCGGTCGTCGACGATCGATCACAGCGATGTCGGCTGGACGAGCGACGTCGGCTTCGGCGAAATGCTCGCGAACCTCGGCGATCTGGACGGCGACGACGTCCCCGAGCTCGTCGTCGGCGTCTCGAGCGACCGCTCACCGGCGGTTCCGGGCTGGCCTTGCGAAGACTCGGTGTGGATCTTGTTCCTCGCGAGCGACGGAAGCGTCAAGAGCGCCAAGGAGATTACGCTCGATGACCCGGCTCTCGCGGGGCTCGCTGGCGAAGACCGCTACGCTGACTCGACGTTCGGTAGCTCCGCCGCGGGCCTCGGCGACGTGGACGGCGATGGCGTCGTGGACCTGGCGATCGGCACGCTGTCGTATCGCGCGGGTCCCGGTGAATCGCGGGGCGCGGTCTTCATCGTCTATCTCAACGCGGACGGCAGCGTGAAGCATGCCCGCCGCATCACGGACGAGACGTCGAACGCGACGACGACGTCCACGTACTGCTCTTTCGGTTGCCACGGACTGACGAGCACGACTTTCGACAACGACGTTTGCGGCGATGTAGACAGCGGCGGCACGGTAGAGAGCACGGACGCGCTCGCGGCGCTTCACGCGGCGATCGGGCTACGCACGTGTTCGTTCTTCAATCCCTGCGACGTCAACTGCTCCGGCGACGTCACCGCCATCGACGCGCTGATGATCCTTCGCACGGCGATCAACCTCGACGCCGTCCCACTCGACTGCGAGTGCTAGCCCGTCTCTGCCCGCTCGCGTTCGCGGGCCTTTAGTAACTCGTCGAAATATTTCGTCGTGAGCCGAACGAGCAGCTGATTGCGGTTCGCGAAGTGATTCTGTCGCGGTTGCGGATCTAGGTCACCGCACTCTCCACCGCTGCCTGCAGGACGACAAGCGGCGGATGCGAGTAGTTCGAGGTCGAGATGGCCGTTCGACGCCTCGCACTTCTAACCCCGCGCCGTGGAGAGTTTTGGGCAGACCTCCGCGCGCAGTTCCGAAGCGCGCTTCGCGCGGAGGTGTTTGAGCACGGAGGTCTGCTCGAAACGCTCCGCAGCACGACGTAAGGATCCGCTAGTCTTCGTATTTGGGCTTCCGCCCTTCCTTCCGCGCCTTCAAAAACTCGTCGAGATTGTTGGTGGTGAGCCGAACGAGAAGCTGGTTGCGGTTCTCGTGATCGATGGCCGCCTGCAGGCTGCCGGTCTCCCAGCTCGACCAGAGAAGACGCTTCGTCATCGCGACGCCGTGGGGGCTCCACTCGCAGATGCCGTCGGCCGTTTCGTAGGCGGCAGCGAGAACGGCATCGTCGTCTACGACACGCGAGACGAGGCCGATGCGCTCGGCTTCCTCACCGCCGACCTCGCGGCCGGTGAGAATGATCTCGTTGGCACGTGACGCACCGACGAGACGGGGCAAGAGGTAGCTGATGCCGAGCTCGGTGCCGGTGAGGCCGTTGACGATGCCGGCACCGCAGAAACGAGCCGAACGCGCCGCGATGCGAATGTCGGCGCCGAGCGCGAGACAAAAGCCGCCGCCCCAGGCCGCTCCGTGAATCGCCGCGATGATCGGCTGCGGAATGTTCCGCATCGTCGGCACGAGGTCGGCCATGTAGTGCATGGCGCGAATCGCGATGCGCGACATCGGCAAGCCTTCGATGTCGGGGGGCAGGCCGACGTCGGTGAGGTCGAGCCCTGAGCAAAATCCTTTGCCTGAGCCGGTGAGCACGACGACCCAGCTGTCGTTGTCTTTCTTCACCTCTGCGAGCGCGTCGTAGAGACCCTCCACGAGATCGAACGACAACGCATTTACGCGAGCAGGATGATTGAGCGTGATGAGGCTCACGTGGGGCCTCGGCTTGGTGACCTCGACGATTGCCATGCTCAGACGATGTCGTACGAACGCCCGGCAGCGTCAACGCGGATGGGGCCGATCTCGGCGCGCCCTTCGCCGTGTTGGAAGAGGCTCACCGCGATCAACCAAACCGCGACGATGCGGCCGGGCTCCGCTTTCAGAATCTCGACGTAGTCGAGATGAAGGTCTCGGCTCTCTTCGCACCACTGCCCAAGCTCGTCCGCGCCGCTACGAACGACCACGTGAGTCTCCCGCGGCGCCCACTGCGGAATCGGACAGGTGAAGACACTGCCGACCGGCAGCGACGAGCTCCAAAAGTACGTGATGTCTTTGCCGGAGTCCCACTCGACGGCGACGCTCAGGTAGTCGTGCTGGTTGAGCTCGTCTTCGCGAAGTGAAGACGGCAGTTGGTCAATGCGCCAACGCCAGGAGAGCCGCGCATCCGCGCTGGTCGGTAACGAGATCGGCCGGCGAAGAATCGCGGCGTCGGTGCGGGTGCAGCATGCGATGGTCGGCACGCCGTCGTTCGTGCTCGACGCGAACGTATCGCTCTCGCCGAGAAGCCAGAGATAGCTCCAACCTTCCGGGCGCTTTACCGGATGAGCCAAGCGCTCGAGCTCCGTCGCGACGAGCAAGTCACTTTCGCCTACGAGAGAGCGGAGCATGTTGAGGCCGCGCGCAGCGTCCACCCCTTCGGCCCAGACGATGATCGCCACTTGTATCTCGCCATCGGCGAGCCCGTAGATCTCGGGTGGCGTCGCGAGGTCACCGCTCGGGCTCGACCATTCGCCGTGGAGAATTCCGACCTCGAGCCTACCGCTTCGCTCTGCGACAAAGCTCGTCGTGTCGCGGGTGCCTTTCGCGACCTCGCCGCCCGGAACGATGCGCCGCCAGAGGTAGAACTTCGCACCGGCTCCGCGGCCGAAGCCCGGCATGGTCGTGCACTGACCGGTCGCGAGAAGAGAAACCTCGGCACCCACCACGAGGTCGAAGGAAGTATCGACCCAGGGCAGCTCTTTGGCCGAGAGCGTCATCACCGCGTGCCGGGCCACGCGACCGCGGGCTTCGAGATCGGCGAGAGCAACGCGATAACACTCGGATATGTCTAGGGCTCTCACCTTCGCACCCACCCCGTGACGGCGACCGGAACCTACACCTCGCGGCGCGCTGCAGACAAGTCGCAACGCCCCGATGTCCAAAAACGCGCAACGGCCCGCGCTTGCGGAGCGACCCCGCCGACCTCTACCCTGCTCTCGCTGTGGTAGAGGAGTTGGGGTGGGGTGGTGATGCTTCTCCGTGACGTTCGCGGCGCTGCGCTCGCGCGGATCGTGCTCGCGATTGCACTTTCCGGAATAGGTTTCGCTCCCGTTGCGCAGGCGACCGACATTCCTACGGAAATGCCGACGGCGGCGGGCCCTCTCGATCTCAACGACGACGAGATCGATTGGCGGCTCGGCTTCATCACCGAACGACTCGACGGCTCGCGAAGCCGCGCTTCGATCTGGAACGTCGCATGGACCGTCGTCAACGCCGGCACCCTCGGCTGGATGATCTACGAGGCTGAGTCCGACGCCGATACGGACGACCGCGGACGCGCGATCGCGGAAGCGAGCAAGGCGTTCATCGGCCTCATGGACCTCTACGTGCTCCGTCCGTTGAGGGCGCGCGAGGGCGCCGACGAGCTCGCTTCCATGCCTGAAGCAACACATTCGCAACGCATCGCGAAGCTCAAGAAAGCCGAGGCAATTCTCATGCGTAACGCCGAGCGAGCCAACGCTCGCTACGGCTGGCAGGTTCACGCGGGGAATGTGCTGCTCAACTTCGCGGGCGCCGGCGCGATTTGGGCGACCGGTGGCGGAACGAGTGAGGCTCTGACGTCAGCGTTCGCCGGAATAGCCGGCGGCGAGGCCATGATCTGGACCGAGCCCGGTCAACCGCGGCGCGACTTGCTCGACTACCAAAACCTGACCGGCGGCTCGACCTTCGCGGAGGTCCCTCGCGCATGGCGGCTCGTGGCGATCCCCGGCGGCCTGGCCGTCGCTCGCGACTTCTGACTAGTCGCGGATTCTAAATATTTGTCGCGGCGAGCTATTTGTCTCGACGGATCGGCGTGTAGATCGGCGAAGGAAAGGGTGTGACCTTGCCAGCGTCGCCGACGGCGTGGACCTTGGAGGCGCCGCGCTTCTCGACCTCATCGATCCGCAGCACCGAGTGCATCGGGATGTAGGTTCGCTCCACTCCGTCGAACTCTCGCTTCAAAGACTCTTCCGAAGGATCGACGATCGTCGAAGTCTTCTCGCCGAAGAGCAGCCCTTCGACCTCTACGAAGCCGAAGAGTCCGCCCTGCCCTACGCTTTTCGCGTAGACCTCGTAGACTTGGCCTTGGGAGAAAAAAATGACCTTGTAGACCTTGCGGTCTTTCGTGGGGTTCCGGCGCTCAGTCATCGGCTTCCTGGGATATCACGAGCGTGGCCACACCGTGAGTCTCCTTCCGCACCGTGCAAACCGAGGTCCCCGGTTTGTGACCTTTTCGGACCTCCGAGACATCGAAGCCGGCGGCCGTAAGTCGAGTCTGGGCCGCGCGAATGTCGCCCACCCGGTACGAGATTCCCCAAATCTTGTCGTCGCCATCGGCGGGTAGAGCCCCGTCGCCAAGCGGAACCGCGCACTCGACGGTGAGCCCACCCAGTCTGAAAAATATCAATCGAAGCCCGCGATCCGGGAAGGTCTTGTCGAAGGCGAGCCTGAGTCCGAGCGCGTTCGCGTAGAGCGCGATCACCGCGTCGGCGGAGCCGGACATGATGACCACATGATCGACGGCGTTTACGACGGCTTCGATCGCGCCAATCGGACGCGCCGGCGGCAGCGCATCCGCCGACGTCAGGTGCTCTACGACGATGGTCGGAATGCCGCGAGTGGCGAGCGGAGGAAGCACCGCGCTTTTCCATTCTCTGACGACGCCGGTCGTCGATTCGCGACCGCTGGCTGATGCGGCGTCCGGCGCAGGGATGCCGCGTTCGCGAAGCGCAGCGACCGTCGCTACGGCGTCTCTGGTGGCGAACGCGATTGCGAGCGGCCCTTCACCGCTCTGCTCGATGTGATCCCGGAGAAAGTCCGCGAACGGCGCGTCTCCTTCGGGTGCCAGCAGCTCGACGTAAGTATTCGCCAGACGGAAGAGCGTGTTCGCGCTGCCGGCGTCGGGGTGCACACCGCGCCACGACGGCTCGAGGCCGAGCAGCCTTCGATACGTGTCGGTGGCGCAGTCGAGGTCTTCGACGGCGATCACCAAATGATCCACGCGTGTGAGCACGCGCGGCTCGTACCACGCGACCGGCATTGAAGGTAGGGCTCGCAGTTCCTCGGGCGCTGTGACAACGTCGGTGTTGCCGTCGCGCCGCCGTCGGAAGGGACAGGGATTTGGTCGAGCGCATCGTAGACGGTTGGATCCGATTCTGTCTCGGCTACCGCAAGACGATTCTTGTCGTGCTTGCGGCGATCACCGCGTCGACGGCGAGCCAACTACCGAACGCGCGCTTCGACAATGCCGTCGAAGTCTGGTTCGTCGATGACGACCCCGCGTTGCTGGCGCACCGCCGCCTGGTCGATACCTTCGGCAGTGACGAGCTCATCGTCGCCGGCATCGAGGCCGACGACGTGTTCTCGCCCGAAGTGCTCGCGAAGATCGACCGCGTGACGCGAGAGATCGAGCGAGCGCCGCACGTCGAAAAAGTCTTCAGCCTGACCAACATCGAGTCGATCGTCGGCCGCGACGATGCGCTAGCAGTCGGCGAGCTGATCGAGCAGCCGATCGATCCGGGCACGCTGGCCCAGACGCGGCGGCGCGCGCTCGCGAACGAGCTCTACGTCGGCAACGTCGTATCCGCCGATGGCCGATTCACCGTCGTCCTCGCGCGAATTCCGCACTTCGGAGATCAATTCGACTACAAAGTCGAAGCCGTCAGCGCGATTCGGGAGATTCTCGATCGCGAGCTCGACGACGGCTACTACCTCTCGGGCGGCCCCGCTCTCGACGAGCAGTTCTACGTCCATTCCGAGGAGGACACGGTCCGCACCATCTCTCTCATGATGGTGCTGATGATCATCGTGCTCTGGTTGCTGCTGCACTCGGTAGCGGCTGTCGTCGTCACGCTGACTACGGTCTTCGGCGCCACGGCTTGGACCATCGGACTCATGATCCTGCTCGACGTTCGCGTGAACGTGGTGACGACCATGCTGCCGCCGCTTCTCGTCGCGGTCGGGGTCGCCAACACGATGCACGTGCTGGTCGAGTATCAAAGCTACGCGAGGCGGAGCACGGACCGTTTGGCGGCGATCGGCGCTGCGTTGCACGAGCTGCTCGAGCCGCTCTTTCTCACCGCCCTGACGACGGCGATCGGCATGCTCTCGCTGGTCCTGAGCCGAGTCGCTGCCATTCGGGAATTCGGGTGGTTCGCAGCGTTCGGAGTGACGGCGGCGTTCTTCCTCACGGTGACGTTCGTGCCGATCGCGATGAGCTACCTGCCGCTTCCGCCGGAGCGACGACGGCGGAGTCGCAATCTTCTTTCCGAGCGCTTCCTCGATCGGTTGCATCACTTCACGATGAAGCACTCGACGGCGATTCTCGTGACCGCGACCGTTCTCACGCTCTGTGCGGTAGCTGCGGCCACGCAGGTGCGCGCCGAGTCCTCCTTCCTAGCCATCTTCAAACCGCATGCGAAAGTCCGCGTGGACACCGAGAAGATTCAAGAAGAGCTCGGCGGCACCGTCACGCTGGAGGTGATGGTCGATACGGGGCGCGAAGGCGGCGTCAAGGATCCGGCAATCCTCCGGAAGCTCGCAGAGCTCGAAGCGTTTCTCGAGTCGCAGCCGACGGTGAGCTCGGCGCAATCGATCGTCGGCTACTTCAAAGACCTGCGCCGAGCGATTTTCGACAACGACCAGCGCGAGTATCGCTTGCCAGAGACGGCGGAAGAGGTCGCGCAGTACCTGCTGCTCTACGAGATGGACGCGCCCGACGGAGACATTCGCGAGTACGTCACCTTCGACTATCGCCAGACGCGAGTCACAGCGCGAGTCGCCCTCGCTTCGTCCAATGCGTCGGTCGAGGTGGTCAAGAAGACCGAGAAGTACCTCGCAACCGCCTTCCCTGAAGGAATGACCGGCACGATTGCCGGCATGAGCCTTCTCTACGCCAACATGGAGGAGTACATCCGCGACTCGCTCCTCAAAGGCTTCGGCAGTGCCTTCGTCGGCATCTTCATCGTGTTCTGCATCCAGCTTCGCTCGGTACTGCTCGGCACCATCGTCATGATCCCGCACTTGATGCCCATCATCATGACGCTCGGAATCATGGGGCTAACGGGAATCCGCCTCGACAGCACGACGGCCATGGTCGCGTCGATCGCGATCGGTCTCGCGGACGACGACTCGATTCACTTCGTCAGTCGCGTCGGCCAGAAGCTCAAAGCCGGCGTCGACATGGTGACGGCGCTTCGCGAAGCGCTCGTGGAAGTGGGACGCGCTCTTTTTTACACGTCGATCGCGCTCTCTGCCGGCTTCGGCGTCATGCTGACTTCGAGCTTCACCGGCGCCGTATATTTCGGAATGCTCGTGATGATCACGATGATCCTGGCGCTCGCCGCTGATCTTCTCGTGCTGCCCGTGATGCTCAAATGGTACAACCCGAAGCCCGGCTGACGGCCCCGTCGCTTTGACAATTCTCGCGCACGTACCACGGCACCGAACCTTGTCTCAGCACGGCCTCGGCCTTAGCGTTGCCGCAGTCGCAAAATCGACGTGAGGTAAGGTCATGATCGGATACGTCACTCTAGGAACCAACGACATTCAGAGAGCCGCCAAGTTCTACGATGCGCTGCTCGGCAGTCTCGGTGCCAAGCGCATGATGGAGTCCGATGGCTTCATCGCGTGGTCCGCGCCGGGCGGCGGGCCGGCGGTATCGGTGATCAAGCCCTTCGACAAGAAGTCGGCGACTGTCGGCAACGGCGTCATGGTGGCGCTCGCCATGGACAGTACGGCCAAGGTCGACGCGCTTCACAAGAAAGCCATCGAGCTCGGCGCGAAAGACGAAGGCGCGCCCGGCGCTCGCGGCACGGGATTCTATGCGGGCTACTTCCGCGACCTCGACGGCAACAAGCTGAACGCCTTCTTCATGGGCTGAGCGACGTCGCTCCGGTGATCCACAAATGACGATCGCACGAGTCACGGAGCTCTGGCGCTACCCGGTCAAGTCCATGGCCGGGGAAAAGCTCGATCGCTCGGCGCGGCGGGTATTCCGGGCGACCGTGGTTGGGCCGTGCGCGACGAAGTGCGGGGCGGCATTCGCGGCGCGAAGAAGCTGCCGGGGCTCATGCAATGCTCCGCACGCTATCTCGAGGAGCCGAGCGAAGGTGCGTCACGCGCACCCGCGGCGGAGATCACGTTGCCTGACGGCGAACGCGTGCGAGCAGACGCACCAGGTGCAGCAGACAAGGTCGGCCGCGCGCTCGGCACTCGAGTCACGCTCTGGCCTCTGCAGCCGGCAACCGATCTCGATCACTACCGGCGCGGCCGCGCCGACCATGATGACCTCGAGGTGGAGCTTCGCGCCGTTTTCGGTCGCGAGAAGAGCGAGCCGCTGCCCGATCTGTCGAAGTTCCCGCCGGAGATCTTCGAGTTCGAGTCGCCGCCGGGAACATATTTCGACGCGGCGCCGTTGCTCGTGATGACCGATGCAACGCTTCGGAAGCTTCAAACGCTTTCGCCGACATCTACGGTCGACGTGCGGCGTTTTCGCCCGAACATTTTACTGAACGTGGACGCCGGTACGGCCGCTTCGAACGGCGGGTTTCCCGAAATCGCCTGGGCCGGCCGACGGCTCCGCGTCCGCGACGCCGTGCTCGCGCTGACGCTCGCTTGTCCGCGCTGCGTGATGATCTCGTTGCCCTTCGCAGAGCTGCCGAAAGACTCGGCGCTGCTTCGCACTGTGGTCCGCGAGGCCGGGCAACTAGCCGGCGTCTACGCCCGAGTCGAGAAGCCGGGCACCGTGCGCGTCGGCGATCCGGTCGAGCTCGTCGGCTGACGAAGCCGACGAGCGGCAGGCACTAGCGCCTCAACGAGACCACGAAAACCAGCCACTGCCCCGCTCGGCGAGTCGCGTCTCGCAGCGCGCGAGCTGCGTGCGATAGCGATCGGCGAGCCCGGCAACCTTGCGCGCGGTTCGGAGGAGCCAGGGCTTCCGCTTGTACGTTCCGCGACTATAGCCCGAGTCGCCGTCGTGGTAGGCGAGATAGAGATTGTAGGCGTCGTTCCGCGACAGGCGATTCGTGCGCGCCGTACGCGCCGTGTACCAGCCGACGAAATCGGCAGCGTCGGAGAAATCGGTACGACTCGCGCCCCAGTTGTCGGTCTCGCTCGCGTACTCCTGCCAAGTATACGTGAGCGCTTGCGCGTAGCCGTAAGCGGTCGACGGCCGGGGCCCCGGGATGAAGCCGAGAATTCGCATACGGCGCGGCTTCGCGCGCGCGTCGAACTTGGATTCCTGATGAATGATCGCGAGCTGAACCGGAACCGGTGTGCCCCAGCGACGCTCGGAGTCTTTCGCGGCGTCGTACCAGCCGCGCTTCTCGTCGAAGATCACGCAGCTGTCGTGGATGTTCGAAGGCGGCGCCTTTGACGCGCAACCTGCACTCGCGGCGACCAGCAACGCCACCCCAACGAACCACCACCGCACGCTGGCTAGGTTGCGCGCGCGGGCGCCCGAGTTCAATGCGAGCGGCGGGCTGAGACGGCGGGGGGTGGCCGGGCGACGACGCCGAAGCGTTTTCGGAGTCGTCGATGCCGATGCTAGAACACCAGGCGAAACGCGGGCAGGAAAAGCCCGGCGGGAAGCCCGAGGCACGGCTCGCCGGCTCGCCGCTCAGGTGCCTGACCCTATTTTCCGGTTATGTACGGTCCGACGATGCGGTATTCAAGAGGCATGCGTCACTCTGCCGCTCTCGCGCTCGTCAGTCTATTCGCGCTCGCCGCCGCAACGGAAGCTCGGGCTACGGATTACTGGGTTGGACCCGGAGGAAGCAACGGCAACAGCGGACTCTCAGCGGGTGCCGCCTGGGCGACGCTCGTCTACGCCGCCGATCAAGTCGGGCCAGGCGATACCGTGCACGTGCTAGCGGGCAACTACCAGGGCTTCTACCTCGACACGAGTGGGACGCCCGGCAATCCGATCACCTTCGTCGCCGATGCCCCGGGCGTGAACATCACGTCGGACAACCCGACGACACCCGACGGCATCAACATCGAAGGCGCCGACCACGTCGTCATCGACGGCTTCACGGCGGCGAATCGCACGCGCGCCGGCATTCGCGCAGCACTCTCCGATTTCATCACGATCAGAAACTGCAGGGCCGGCGACAACGGCCGCTGGGGCATCTTCACCGGCTTCACTGACGACCTGCTGGTCGAGAACAACGAAACCTCCGGCTCCGTCCTCGAGCACGGCATCTACGTGTCAAACTCCTGCGACCGCCCCACGGTCCGCGGCAATCTGATTCACGACAACCACGGCAATGGGATTCACCTGAACGGCGACGCGAGCCAAGGCGGCGACGGCCTCATCGAGAACGCGCTCATCGAAGGTAACGTCATCTACGGCAACGGTGTGGGCGGAGGCTCGGGCATCAACGGAGACGGACTCGTCGACAGCGTCGTCCGCAACAACCTTCTCTACGACAACCACGCAAGCGGCGTGAGTCTCTACCGCATCGACGGCGCGGCGGGCGCTACCAACAACCTCGTCGTCAACAACACGATCGTCAATGCGTCGGACGGCCGCTGGTGCGTCAACATCAGCGACGGGTCTACGAACAACACGGTTCGCAACAACATCCTCTACAACTTCCACTCCTTCCGCGGCGCGATCACGATCGATTCGGCAAGCCTCGCGGGCTTCTCGAGCGACTACAACGCCGTGATCAGCCGCTTCAGCGACGACGGCGGATCGAGTGTGATGAATCTTGCCGCGTGGCAAGCGCTCGGCTACGACGCGAATTCGTTCGTCTCGACGCCGGCCGCGTTGTTCGCGACACCGGGCGTCGACTTTCACCTCTCGCCGACGAGCCCCGCGCTCGATGCCGGCACGGCGAGTGGCGCGCCTGCCGAAGACCTCGACGGCAACCCGCGTCCGGTGAGTGCGCGCTATGACATCGGCGCCTACGAGACCCAGCTTCTCGAGTGTGGCGACGGTGGCATCGATCCCGGTGAGGAATGCGGCGAGCCCGGCTTGTCTTGCACCGATCCCTGCACCGCTTGCAGCGGCTGCATCTGTGCTCTACTTCCGCCGGTCTGCGGCGACGCTCTCGTCTGCGGAAGCGAGGAATGCGAAGACGACGGCGACTGCCCAGGCGGCGCGGTATGCGACGCCTGCGCCTGCGTGAACCCGCCGCTCTGCGAGAGCGGCATCGCACTCGGCCGCGCTTCGCTCAAGCTCCGTTCGAGCCCGTTCAGGATCGTTGCGCGCGGTGAAGCGATCCTTCCGCTCCCGTTTTCCGGCGTCGATCCCGTGACGAACGGCCTGCAACTGCGCGTCGATCATTTGAGCGAAACGATCGCGATCGACCTCGACGTCGCGGGCGGAGCCGGGTGGTCCGTCAACTCCGCCGGCACGAAGTGGCGCTACGTGAATCCGGCGGGCAGCGTGAAGCGTGTGCTGGTTCGCGATCTCTCGAGCAAGGAGCCTGGACTGCTGCGTTGGTCGCTCAAAGCGGAATCCGCCGCCACCGTGACGCTGCCGTCTAGCGACGCGATCCGGATGAGCGTCGTGCTCGGTGACGCCGGCGAATGCGCGTCCGTCGTCTTCGATCCGCCGTCCGGCCTCCGCCCTCGCTGCTCCGGCGACACGGACAAGGTCTCTTGTCGCTAGACGGACGCTAGTCCATCGCCGCACGGACTTCGACGAGGACGGAGGCGAACGAGTCGATGCGTATGAAGCCGAGACGGAAAGCGGCGGGTTGTTTTCGAAACGCGCTACGAGACACGCGGCCGGAACAGCACGGTTTCGAGCAGCTCCGTGCTCACCGCTACCTGGGCGAGCTCCCGAAACCCGCGCGGTTGGAAGTAGCCCAAGTTCGCCTTTGCGTTCGTGTCGACGACGATGCCGGCGGCGCTCTCGTCTGCGTCGAGAAGGTTGCAGGCCCACGAGAGCAGCAGCGTGCCGATCCCGCGCGCTTGCTGCGCCGCACGTACTGAAAGAAAGCCGAGGCGGTAGAGCTTACCGTGGGGGATCGCCTGCGCTACGACTCGACGGTAGCGCGCGTAACGAGCAGCACATTGATCGCCGCAGGTCACTTTGAGCTTCGACTCGAGCTGCTCGGCGTTGCCGGGATGAGGCGGCTCGGGCACCGTCACGTAGACGAGGCCGAGCAAGAGATCGCCGACGTAGGCGCCGTGAACCGGATGACCTTGCGCGGTGTGCGAGCGATGGAGGAGCTCGATGTAGGCGCGCAGGCGCTTGGCGTATCCCGCCTCCGCTCGATCGAAGCACCACTCGAGAACGGGGTCGCCCGAGAATCCTTCGAATACGAGCAGCTTCGCTTCGGCGGTGTCGGCCGCGGAGAGCGGCCGAAGCTCGAAGTTACGAGCCGCTGAAGCGTCCGACCGCGATGGCCTGTGACTCCAGCCGATGTAGCGCTGGAGCGACGGAAGCTCGATCTGCATGGCTCCTCCGGGAACACGACTTTCCAAGCAAATGGCGTGCCTCCCGGTCCGGTTGAGGGCCCAGTCGTTCAGAACCCCCGGGGAATGGCGGATCGCGCCGCGCGGCCGTCAAGCATTCGACTCGGCCGTCGTGCATGGCATCCGGCACGTCGCGCCGGGAAGCTAGCGGCAAAGGATGGAGCGCGAGATGACGGGCGTCACCGATTGAGGGGCGACTATTGCGGGGCGACTAAAGGGGGGCTGGTAGCGAATCCGGAAAGAAAAGACAGGAAGGCGGCGGCGCGCGTCGAGCGCACCGCCGCCTGTCGGGTGCTTCTTACCAGCGAGCCCGCTGCGGGCGACGATCGTCGCGCTCGCGAGGCTGGGCTTCGTTGACCTTCAGGTTACGGCCGCCGAAGTCCTCCTGGTCGAGCGTTTGGATCGCTTTGTCCGCGTCACCCGCTGCCATCTCGACGAAGCCGAAGCCGCGCGAGCGTCCGGTGTCGCGATCAGTGACGATCTTCACCGACACCACCTCACCGCACCGCGCGAAATGATCGCGCAGTCCGTCTTCAGTCGCCGAAAAGGGCAGGTTTCCTACATAAAGCTTCTTGGTCATGGTTCTCCTTGAGTAATAGCGGACCGTTCCACGGTCGCGCATTTTTATTGCATCATTCCCGGATTCCCGGGCAATCACAGATCAGGCAAATCTTCTGTGTGAGCAGGGCGAAGCGACGTCACTGAGGAAGGGATTGAGATCTCTTCGGCGGGAAATCGACCAGCACCCGCGGCACCGAGGCACCGCGCCTAGAACGCTTTAAGCACGCCGCGCCTCGTTTGCCAAGCCCGATTCGTGGACGAGCCGGTCGGGAGGCGCCCTCACCCGCTAGGTGGAAGTCCCTAACCCGTAAGGGAAAATCCCAATATCCCAACGGCTCGCGATCGAATAGGCTCCGCTCCGAGCTTGCTCGACGAGGCCTGCATGGAGTCTCGCCGGCAAGTGGCTAGACGGCCTATCGGGAGCGTTAGGAGGGGGGGCCGGGTTGGGCAAGCTACGGCGCGTAGCCCGGCCGCTCCCGTGAGCCACGAGCTGGCGAGTGGCGAACACTCGACGCTCGCTAGCGTGCTCCACGCGGACGCGAAGACGGTGCGCATCCTCCGGGGAATCCCCTCGTCGGGGCTGGGACGAGGGGGTTCTCAACTTTCATCGGCTCCATCGGTCACCTTGGCTGCGTTTGGAAGATAGCGGCGGAGTCCCTCGGGCAACCGAGAAACCGCTCCCCGCGCCCGCAGCTGCGACAGATCCGCCGCGTTGTACGTATTCCAGAAAAGCACACGCTTATCGGCGAGGGCTCCTCGGCGCGCATCCGCGATGAGACAGGCCAAGGTCTTCCCCGTGTACGCGACGTCGAGTTGCAAACCCGCGTGCGCAGCTGCGAGCCGCAGCGCCTCCTCCGTCCCGCTGCTCGGAATGGCGTAGCCGGCGCCAAAAAATTCGTCGCGAATCGATACCCGTCGCTCGTCGAAGCGAGACGAGGGAAACTCGGCATCGAGCGCGTGCAGCAAGCTCGCGGTGTCGTTCCAAAGCGAAGCGACCTTGCGCGCACTCGCATGCTTGAGCTCTGTTACGCGCACTGCGACCACGCGAGTTGCGAGCCCTGCTGCGGCGAAACCGAGCGCGAGTCCTGCCGCCGTGCCACCGCTACCAAGCGCTACGTAGACGAGGTCGGGCGGATCGACACCGTTCCGTTCGAGCTGCTCCGCAAGCTCGAACGCGGCGGCGACGAAGCCGACCGTGCCGAGCGGAGACGAGCCACCGGGCGCGATCACGAAGGGCCAGCGCCCGCTGCGTACGCGATGTCGTGTCATCTGCGCGACCACACCGGCTGTCAGCTCGGGTACGGAGCCATAGGAATGGAGCTCCGCACCACCACCATCGCTCACCAACAAATTCGTCCCAACGTACGAAGCATTCGCTTGCGGGAGTAGCATCGAGATGGACCGCAGGCCGAGCGCTGCCGCGTGCACGGCAGTCGCCGTCGCATGATTGGATCCTGCAAAGCCGAACGTGAGAACCTCCTTCGCGCCGCGACGAAGCGCTTCACCCAAGACGAGCTCGAGCTTTCTCACTTTGTTGCCGCCGTAGACCGCGCTCGAGCAACCGTCGTTCTTCAAGTGAAGGGCCGCGAGCGAGCGACAAGGATCGAAGGCGCCGAGCAAGCGGTCGAGAGATTCGAGCGGCGTCGGGAACGAGCCAAGATCTACGTGCGGAAGTGAACGCGCGAGGGTCGGGTAGCGCTGAAAAAACACATGCGAGCTTAAGCGTTGGCTAGGCGTCGCTCAACGATCGAGACCCTCTCGCGCGTCGATCCCGCGAGCGCCAAAACCGCAAGATTCTTCGTTGTGCACAGCACGTGAGGGTGCGCGGTGGGTTCGCATTTTGCTCGTTAAATCAGAGACTTACATTCACAAAGCAAGGCGCCCTGCACGCCGGCGCGCTGCGCGCCCCTATTCGGGGGTCTCTACCGTTTGCTGCAGTGCGCTGCGCGCGACTAACTTCGCCGTCGCACCGTCGCCACGCAAGAGAGACTTTGGGGAGCACTGAATTGTCCGACCAAGCTTCGGCCACTAGACCGCTGACCGGCATATCTGAGCGCTTTGGACGCCAACCCCAGTGCCGTTTCAGCGTTGCCTTCGCGGCAACGCTCTTCGTGATAGCGGCTGCCCTCCCCGCCGCCGCGCAAGACAGCGACAACGACGGCCTCTTGAACGCAAACGATCCCTGCTCGACGGATCCGCGCAATCTCTGCGCGGGGCCGGTGGCGTCGACGACCGGTGGCGTGGAGATTCGACTAAACGCGGGCCACTATACCAGCTCCCCGCCAGCGTGTGCGGGAACCAAAGTAGACTGCAACGGCGACACTTGGCTCGCCGATTTCGGATTCAGCAAAACGTCGAGCAATAGCTCGTGCAGCCTCGGCGGCGGCTGCGTGATCAACGGGATCACCGCTCTGTTCGGTTGCAGCGACGCTCAGACCGAAGACCTATTTCAGTGCGATCACTACGATACCGTGGCCGCGCCGAATCTTCTCTACAACTTCAACGTCGCGAGCGGGCGCTACATCGTCAATCTGTTTTTCGCCAACACGTTCAGCGGCACTACCACGGTAGGGTCCCGGATCTTCGACATTCTCGTCGAGGGCGTCCTCAAGTACGACAACTTCGATCAGATCGCGGTGGCCGGCGCCAGCGCGACTGCGGTGGTCCGCTCGGTCGACGTCACCGTCACCGATGGGCAGCTCAACATCGAGTTCCAGCACGGCGTCGACACCCCCGCGATCAAGGCCATCGAGGTGATCAACTACGGGTGCAGCACCAACGCGGACTGCACCGACAGCACCGCCTGCACCACCGACACCTGCGTCGCCAACCTGTGCGAGCACACGTCGAACTGCCCGATCGGGCAGACGTGCAACGCTCAGAGCGGCGTCTGCGACGCGGCTCCGATCAGCTTCGATTCGAGCACGCTCGTCGGCGAGACGTTGAACAATCCGACTTCGCTCGATTTCGGCCCTGACGGCAAGCTCTACGTCTCGCAGCAGAACGCGACCATCTTCGGCTACACGATCCAGAAGAACGCGCCGAACGACTACGTCATCACCAACACGCAGACCATCACTCTCGTAAAGGATATTCCGAACCACAACGACGACGGTGCGCTTGCACCGACCCAGACCAACCGATTGATCACCGGTCTAGTCGCGACAGGCACGCCGACGAACCCAGTGCTCTATGTTGCGTCGGGCGACCCCCGTATCGGCGGAGGCGCCACCAGCACCAATACCAACCTCGATACGAACTCCGGCATCATCTCGCGTCTCACTTGGAACGGAAGCTCGTGGGTGAAGTTGGATCTCGTGCGCGGCCTGCCTCGCTCCGAAGAAAACCATCAAGGCAACGGGATGTACCTCGATGCCGCGACCAACACGCTCTTCATCGCTTACGGCGGCCACACGAACCAGGGCGCACCGTCGAACAACTTCGTATTCCTGGCCGAGTATGCGCTCTCGGCGGCGATTCTCTCGATCGACCTCGATGCGATCGGGGAAACGACCTACGATCTTCCGACGCTCAACGACGAAGATCGCGCGGGAGACCCCGACGCGAACGACCCCTTCGGCGGCAACAACGGTCGCAATCAAGCGAAGCTCGTCCCCGGCGGCCCCGTGCAGGTGTACTCACCGGGCTGGCGCAATCCCTACGACGTCATCGTGACCGAGGCCGGCCGGATGTACTCGATCGACAACGGATCGAACGCCGGTTGGGGCGCTTTCCCCATCAACGAAGGACCGGCGGGTAACTGCACTAACGAGATCAGCGAGCCGGGCACCACGCACCAGGACAATCTCCACCACGTCACCGGTCCCGGCTACTATGCCGGTCACCCAAACCCGACCCGCGCCAACATGGCGAACACGTTCAACCCGGCGAACCCGCAATCGCCGGTCACCGTCAACAACGCCGTCGAATGCGACTACCGTCAGCCTGGCAGCGGCGACGGCGCCCTCGCGATCTTCAGCAGCTCCACCAACGGCATCGCCGAATACACGACCGACCACTTCGACGGACAGCTGCAGGGCGACCTCCTGACGGTCGGCCACAACGACATTCTCTACCGCATCCAGCTGAACGCTGCGGGCACCGCCACCACGGACGTCAGTGCGCTCTTCGCGTCTGTCGGCACCACTCCGCTCGACGTGATCGCGCTCGGCGCGAGCGATCCTTACCCGGGCACCATCTGGGTGGCTGATCATGGAACGGACGCCATTTTCATCTTCGAGCCGGACGAGACCCTGACCTGCACCGGCGCCGACAATCCCTCGATCGACGAGGACCTCGATCAGTTCGACAACGCCGATGAGATCGACAACGTCACCGACCCTTGCTCTTCGGCCGACTTCCCGGCGGATGCCGACGGCGACTTCACCTCGGATCTCAACGACCCGGACGACGACAACGACACCATCGGCGACACCACCGACAAGTTCGCATTGGATCCCGACGACGGGACTACCACATCGATCCCGCTTGCCTTCGGCTGGGAGAACGACGACCCGGAACCCGCCATACCGGGCATCCTCGAGCTCGGCTTCACCGGCTTGATGACGAACGGTACGAGCAATTACCAAGCACTTTTCGACATCACCAAGATGACGGCGGGCGGCGCTGCCGGAGTTCTCACGGTAGACGAAGTCGCGGAGGGGGATGCCCTCGGCGCCACCAACACGCAGCAGTACGGCTTCCAGTTCGGAATCGACGCCGAAGGGGCAGCCGCAAGCGTGTTCACGATTCACTCTCGCGTGATCGGGCCTTTCCTCGGAATCACGCCGGCCGACTTCCAGTCGATGGGCCTCTTCATCGGCAACGGCGACCAGGACAACTATTTCAAGCTCGTCGTCTCGTCGAACGGCGGCAACGGCGGCGTCGAGAGCCTTCTCGAGACCGGCGGCGTTCCGCAAGCCGGCCCGGTCGACCCGATCGGGCTACCGGGTCCTGACGCCATCGATCTGTTCTTGGTGGTGGACAAGGCGGCTTCTACGGTGCAGCCGGCTTACTCGATCACGAACCTCGGCGTGACGAGCAACATCTTCAATCTCGGCGGCCCCGTGTCCATTCCCGCTTCGTGGCTCACGACCGCGACCGACGGTCTTGCCGTAGGTATCCTCTCCACCTCTCGCGGAGCGGCGCCGGTGTTCGCTGCGACTTGGGACTTCGTCAAGATCTTCGTTGGTGCGCCCGACTGCACGACCAACGCCGAGTGTGACGACGGCAACTCGTGCACCACCGACGTCTGCGACGCGGGGTTCTGCGCGAACCAGTCGGTAGCAGACGGCACCTCCTGCAGTGATGGCGTCGCTTGCACGGCGAGTGACGAGTGCACGGCAGGCGTTTGCGGCGGCGAGGATAGCTGCCCCCTCTTCCAGGCCTGCAACAGCGGCAGCGGAAGCTGCGAAACCGTCAGCGGTGATCCCGACAACGACGGGACTTCCGATGCGGCGGATCCCTGCCCGAACGATCCGCGCAACTTCTGCTTCGGCCCGGTGGCGATCGATTCGACGAGCTCGAACGCGATCCGCATCAACACGCACACGTCGGCCGCGATCGAATGCGGGGGCACGAAGGTCGATTGCACGGGTGCGACCTGGCTCAGCGGATTCGGTCACAACACCGGGAGCAACGCGGTTTGCGACCTCGGCGGCGGCGGCGAGGGCTGCGTGATCAGCGGCCTCGTCGATCTCTTCGGCTGCGAGGACGAAGCCACTTCCGATCTCTTCCAGTGCGACCGCTACGACCCAGTGGCCGCTCCCGAGCTGCTCTACACGTTCAACGTCCCCGACGGCGATTACGTAGTGAATCTCTTTTTCGCCAATACGTATACGGGGACAACGACGGGCGGCTCGCGACTCTTCGACATCGAGGTCGAAGACTCGATCGCCTACGACAACTTCGATCAGATCGTCGCCGCCACCGGCAGCGGCATTGCGATCGTACGCTCCGTGCTCGCGACCGTCGACGACGGAAACGGCTTGCAGATCGAATTCCTTCACGGCGTGGAGAACCCCGCGATCAAAGCCATCGAGGTTCTCGCCGAAGGCGCGCCCCCGCCGCCGCCCTGCACGACCAACGCGGACTGCATCGACACCACCGTCTGCAACGGCTCCGAGACCTGCAACGTCGGCGTCGGCTGCCAGGCCGGAACGCCGCTCACTTGCAACGACGGCAACGCCTGCAACGGCGCCGAGACCTGCAACGCCACCACAGGCTGTCAGGCCGGAACTCCGCCGACCTGCGATGACGGAAACTTCTGCAACGGCACCGAGACCTGCGTGGCGCCGACCGGTTGTCAAAGCGGCGCACCGCCGAATTGCGACGACAGCGACCCGTGCACGACCGACTCTTGCAGCGCGAATCAGTGCCAGAACACGGGCTCCTGCCCGTCGGGCACGGTCGAGATCGATGTAAGCTCGATCCGCAGCGCTTGCGTCGGCACGGCCGGCGACACGATCACGATCACGAGCGTACCGGTCGGCTCGCAAGCCGATCGCATTCTCGTGGTGACCGTCGGCGCCGAAGAGGACAACGCCGACTGCAACCTCGGCCTCGCTTCGGCCACCGCGACTTACGGTGGAGTGGCAATGAGCAAGGCCGCCACCATGGTATCCAACACGACCTCGTGGCGGTCCTGCAACGGCATCTTCTATCTCCTCAACCCGCCCACCGGCTCCGCAAACGTGGTCGTGACCTTCCCGGCAACCACCGGCACGGCGATCGACAACCGACACGCCGGGGCGTTCGTGCTCTTCGCCGCCGCCCAGCAAGCGCCGGAAGCGATAGCCACCGCGGGAGCCAATACGAGTGCCGATCCGGTGAGCACCGGCATCACTCCGCTTACCGTCGGCGCTGCCGTCGTGGACGTCATGACCTGCGGCAACACGGGCACGTTCCTGACCACCCAGTCCGGCCAGATCGAGCGTTGGGAACAGTCGTGCACGAGCTCTTCGAGCGCAACGTCCACGAAGGAAGTGACTGGTAGCGGGCAAACCTTGCTCGGCTGGGATCACAGCAATCCGAACCGCTACGCGCACGCGCTCGCGGCGTTTGCACCGTCCGGCGTCGTACCGACGACGACGACCACCACCACCTCGACCACGTCAACAACGCTGCCGGCCGGGGACGCCGAGGCTTTCGTGACGATCACGCCGTCAGGCGGGATCAACGCGAGCACGTTCAACGCGAACAGTTACAACATTCGCAACGACTCGACATCGGGCCAATCGATCACGCAGGTTCGCATCGAGTTCGCAGACACGCTGCTGCCGGACTTGGTGTTCGACCCTGCGGGAACGGCGGGTGACACGGCATTCAGCTGTCTCGCCGCGAACACAGGAGCGGTCGCGACCGGTTTCGTCACGCCTGGAGCCCCGTGCACGGCGCCGTACTCGGTGCCGTACGAGCTCGGATACCGGGCCATCGACGTCTTTTTCACGGACTTCGATCCTGGCGAGACCTTCGGTTTCTCGTCTGACGCCGACCCGACGAGCATTCGCGGAACGACCGGCCAGGGTGGCGACAGCACCGGATCGGTGTCGGGCCTCGAGCTCACCGGTGCCACGGTGACGGTGTTCTTCGACGATGCCTCGCAGCTCTCCGGCGAGACGTTCCGCATCCCACCAAGCTCGCTCTCCGGCTCGCAGAATGTCATCAAGGCCTCACCGCCGGTGGCACCGACGATCGCAGCGCTCGGCGTAACGACACCCGCCACCGTCACGTCCGCTGCGCAGACGATTCGCGTCAGCGGGCCTGTGGGCGCGTCCGTGAGACTGCTGCGCGTTCAGGCTGAGCTCGGGCTAAACGGAGGCAGCGGCTACGACCTCGATCCTTTCGAAGCCAACAGCGCGGTCGCTGTCGGCGAGAACGCCGCGACGATCGGCGGCGGCGGATTCGTGGACGTTGCCGTCACGCTCACGCGAACGAGCAACTCGTCCGACCTGAACTACTTCGCCGCGGTGATCGTTAACAGCGACGGCAGCGGTCAGACCGGCACCGTCTCCAACGTCATCGTGCTCGAGTATGTGCCCGTCCAGGTCGACAGCGCGTCGCTCAGGAGCGCGTGTGAGGGGACGGCAGCGGATACGATCACGATTCCGAGCGTGCCCGTCGGCTCACAGGCGAATCGCGTGCTCGTCGTCTCGGCCGGCGCCGAGGAAGACAACGCCGACTGCGACCTCGCTCTTGCTTCCGCCACCGCGACTTACGGTGGCGTCGCGATGAGCAAGGCCGTGACGATAGTTTCCGATACGACCACCTGGCGGGCGTGCAACGGCATCTTCTATCTGCTCAATCCGCCGACCGGCAGCGCCAACGTGGTGGTAACGTTCCCGAGCGCCATCACGAATGGTACGACGCCACCGATCGACAACCGGCAAGCCGCAGCGTTCGTCTTGTTCGGTGCCGCGCAGCAGGCGCCCCAGGTTTTCGCCACGGCGGGTGCGGATGCGACCACCAACCCCGTCGATACCAACATCACGCCGCTAACGGTCGGATCGCTGATCGTAGACATCCTGACCCAGGGCAACACTGGTACGCTGACGACGACGCAGACCGGTCAAACCGAGCAGTGGGAGCAATCATGTACGAGCTCGGCGAGCGCAGGTTCGGCGAAATTGGTGGCGACGACGGCTCAGACCACGCTCGGGTGGAATCGCACGAACCCTAACCGCTACGCGCACGCGCTCGCCGCGTTCGCGCCGGCGCCTTGACCGTAGGCCGTTCGAGTCGATCCTGATTAAGGGGTCGGCTCGAACGGCAGCCCGGTTCCTAGCTTTCGATCCAGGCGGTCTTCGATCCAGTGGGCGTCCCACCACTCGCGTGGGTCCACGGGCAATCCCTGCAAGAGCATCGTGAAGTGAAGGTGATCGCCGCCGGCTAGGCCAGTCTGACCGGAGCGGCCGACGATTTGCCCTCGCTTCACCTCGGCGCCTTCCGCGACCGAGATCTCCGAGAGATGGCCGTAGAGGCTCGCGAGCCCGAAGCCGTGATCGATCAAAACGGCGTTGCCGTAGATCCCGAAGGTGCGCGCCATCTGCACGATGCCGTCGTTGACGGCGATGAGCTCCGCTTGTTGAGTGGAGGCGAGATCGAAGCCCAAGTGGTCTTGTCGATCGACTTCCCTGCCGTCGAGCACGTAGCTTCGACGATCGGCGAAGCTCGACATGACTTTGGCATTCGGGAACTGGAGAAACGCCTCGCGCCAGAGAAAGGTCGGGCGTGACGCTTTCGCGTACTCGACGAGCGTTGCCGCGTTCTTCCGCCTGAGCTCGCCGTTGATGGCGAGGTAGTTCTCGAGGAGTCCGCCGCGATCTCCGAGCTCGGGTGCAGACGCGAGGATGGGAGGAACCACGCGAGCCATGAATGCTTCGGAGAGCGTGATGGTCTCGGTCTTGAACGGCCGCGGTGTGAAGCGATCGATGAAAGCCGCTTCCACCGAGTTGCCGACGGCATCGACGGCGAAGAGGCGGATGCGCTCGGGGTCTTCGAGATCGTACGGCACCCCGAAGAGCGCGAAGCGCTCGCCGCGGGCTGAGCCGGGGAGCGGCGAGCCCGGAAAGAACCAGTCGCCTGCGCGCACCCCGTGGCGTACGGCGTCGGAGCCGACGCGATAGACGACCGCTTCGGCGCCACCCTGACCGACGTAGGTCAGCTTCGACAGCACTTCGAGAGTCGGCGGGCGGAGCTTGACGTCGAGCTTCAGCGTCTCGAGCGCCGGCGGAGCCGTCCGAAGCCATGCCGGCGCCGCGTCTGCCGTCACGCGTATGCTCGCCGGACCGTCCCTGAGGCCGGCGACGGTCTCGGTACCCACTTCGATCCGGAACTCGTTCTCTTCCTCCGCAGCGCTCCATAGGTTCCACGCCGCGCGCGGCGTGAACACGCGGTCATCTAGCAGCTCGACGCGATCGCCCTGCACCAGCTCCGTCCGAATGCGGCTCAGTCCCCGTACCGGCTCACGAGCAACGACTTTCACCGGAGTCCGCCGCCCGATCGCGGCCAGCTCGGCCGTGATCTCGATCGTCGGCATGGGTCCGGTGCGAAACGCGATGACGCCGGTGATCGCTGCCGCGACGAAGAACACGAGCGCGACAGAGAGCTTGACGAGAATACTGCCTTTCACTCAGATCTCCCTTGCGCTCGAACGACGGCGGGGCGAGCCGCTCACCGCGACGGCAACGCCGCCAAGCGCTTTCGATAGCCGAGGATGCGCACGAACTCGCCAAAGACTCGCTCGCTCAGCGTCTTCAGCCGCCCGATGTGACGCGGCGTCTCGCGGCGGATCACCTCGGGATCGATTCTACCCGCGGTATCCTCGATCTCCGCCACGTGAAGCGGCACGTTCAGCCAACGCTCGATCATCGGCTCGTCCACCTCGAGGTGGAATTGGAGCCCGTAGACGTTGTCACCATAGCGGAACGCTTGGTTCGTGCAGCCTCTTGTCGCGGCGAGGTGCACGGCGCCGTCGGGAATGTCGAAGGTGTCGCCGTGCCATTGAAAGACGTGATCCGGCTCTTCGAAGTGCCCGAAGACGGGATCGCTGCGCGCGGGCGTTGTGACGGACAACGGATACCATCCGATCTCGCGTTCCGAGTGGGGACGAACTTCGGCTCCGAGCGCCTTCGCGATGAGCTGGGCGCCGAGGCAAATCCCAAGCACGGGAAGCTCATGTTCGATCGCGTTTTTGATGAGGGACATCTCCACTTCGAGATGAGGGTAGCGCGCCGTCTCGAGGACGCTCATCGGCCCTCCGAGCAGCACGAGGCCGTTGTACCCGTCGAGCGTCGGCTGCGCGTCGGGGTCCCTCCCGAAGTTCACGTAGCGAATGCGATAGCCCTCGCGTTTGAGCAGAGGGTTGAGTGTGCCGAGCGGCTCGTAGGGCACGTGTTGGCAAACGAGAAGGTTACGCATCCGGACGCGGGCGACGAAGCCGGCGGTAGTATACACGGCCGAGCCGCATCCGCCGAAATCCGGCGATCAGGGGTCGCGCGCTCGCCCCGCGGCTTCGAGCTCGACGAGCTTTCGCATCGCGTCTCTCACGAGCGCGAGGCTCACGGCGTGACCGAGATGCGAATACTCCCGAAGCTCGGCACTGCCGCCAGCCGCTCGAAACGCAGCGACCGTCGAACGCGCAGCCTCGACCGGGACGACCTCGTCGCGAGATCCGTGGAATGCGAAGATCGGCGCCGGCATCTCCCCGCTCGGGAGCAGCGAAGCCGGCAGGAGGCCGGAGATGGGCACCGCCGACGAAATCTCGTCGGCGTGCCGAGCCGCGAGGTAAAAGCTCAGGATCCCGCCCTGAGAGTAGCCGAACACGATCGGCGGAAACGGTGGAGCGTGCTCGCCGACGAGCCGGTCGATCAGATCCGCGACCGCTTCGCCCGCCGTGACGACGCCGTCGGCGAAGTCCCTGCCACCGCGAACGCTACCCGTCTCGGGCAGATCGAACCACGAGTAGCCCTCGCCGTAGCGGATCGGCGCGCGGGGAAAGATCATGCGAACGCGTGCGGTCATGTCGGTGCCGAACGCTCGGTAGAAAAGCTGCGGCGTGTCGCCGAGACCGTGAAGGCCGATCATCAAGGGAAGTCGCTCTCCAGCCGCCGCAGGCTCTAGCGGCCCCGCAGGCGCTGAAGACCCTGCCGGCTCGCCCGTGACCACCTCGAAGTACTCGATCGGCGCGATGCTCGAACCGCCTGAAGGCCCGCTACGACATGAAACCGCGGCGGCCGAGATCAAGACGACGAGCGCCGCCATCGCCCGCAGTCGCGCTTTCGATCCTTCCATGCGCAAGGGCCGAGCCTATGCCGCCATCGGTCCGGTGTCATGCGCACGCGTTGCTCGTACCGCAACGCTTGGCGCGATCGGCCCCGTCCGGTATGAGGTGCGAGGCTTCTCGGCGGCTGCTCCTCGTGGAAACTCCAACGTTAGACGAGCTCGTCCAATTCGCACTCGATGCCGCGTGGCGTGCCGGCCGCGTCACACTCGGCTACTTCCAGACCGGCGTCACCGTCGAGCGGAAGGCGGACTCGACGCCGCTGACCATCGCTGATCGCGAAGCCGAGCTCACGCTCCGCGATCTAGTCGCTCGTTACTGGCCCGACCACGGTGTGGTCGGCGAAGAGTTCGGCCGCACCGCGGGCTCGTCGCGTTATACTTGGGTTTTCGATCCCATCGACGGAACGAAGTCCTTCGTTGCAGGCGTGCCCTTGTACGCGAATCTCATCGCGCTGCTCGACGGCGATCGCGCGCTGCTTGGCGTGCTGCACTTTCCTGCGATCGGCGAGACCGTGTGGGCTGCACGCGGGCGTGGCTGCTATTGGAATGGGCGACGCGCGGAAGTCTCCGGCGTGAATCGGCTCGAGAACGCGGTCGTGCTCGCGAGCGGCTTGGATCACTTCGGTGCGAAACAAAAGGCTTGGGATCGATTGGTGGGCTCGAGCTACATCCAACGCACTTGGGGCGATGCCTATGGCTACGCCCTCGTCGCTACCGGACGCGCCGAAGTAATGGTGGATCCTGTGGTAGAGCTATGGGATGTGGCGCCGTTGCAGGTGGTGATGGAAGAAGCCGGCGGTCACCTCACCGACTGGCGAGGTGAAGCGACGATTCACAATCGCGAAACGATCGCTACGAACGCCGCCCTGCACGATGCCGTGATGCGCACCGTGCGCGACGACTCAGGCGTCTGAGTTGCCTGGATCGACTTTCTCGGAATAGCGAAGCAGCAGCTCGTCTTCGCGCTTGCTCCCGACGGCGTAAGCGAGGCCGAGCGTGAACATGAGAAGGCCGAGCAGCGTTCCGTAGGCGAGTGATTTCCCGGACCGATAGGCAGCCTCGTGGGTTGCTACGAAGATGTCCGAGGCTCGTCCTGGAGAAACTCCGTTCGCTCGCCGTTCCTCTACCAGCTCCACGGCGGTCGTCAGCGTTTCCTTGAACGCGTGAACCGTTCGCACGGTAGCGACGAATGCGCACATGCCGAGGCACATGAGAAACACACCCACCGGACGACGAATTCGCTGACGCAGTCGCACGGACGCGACGATGTCGGCATCGGATTTTTGGTTAAAAACCGCCATACACTCCTCCCTCGGGCCTACCCACGAGTCTACCGCAAGAGGCCGGGGGCTCGTGTGGGGAAAGCGCGAGATAAACGCCGTGGCGAGTAACAAGGCATCGGCGTTCAGGCGAGGAAGCTGTTGGTCACGATCACGAGATTGTAGCCGGTGTGAGCCGCGATCGCGGCAGCGACTCCGCCGCTTCGGATCCTGAGAGCGAGCGCGAGCAGGGAGAGTGAAGTGACGGCAATCATGGCGGGCGGGTACGCACCGAGCTCACTTGCATGCAACGCGACGAAAGCCGACGTGACGACGATCCCACTCCAGACGGCGCCCCAAACCCGCTCGAGCGCCGTGAAAACGGCTCCGCGAAACACCACCTCCTCGATCGCCGGCGCGCAGGTGACGGCGAAAGCGGCCCAGAGAAAGCGATGGACCCCGGGTGTACCCGCCATGCTCGCGAAAGGCCCGGCGTCGAGACTCGCCTCCGGCGGGTAGATTCCCATCGCCGCGACGATGTAGCAGAGCGCGAGCAGAGCACCCGAGAAAAAGGCCCACACCGTGAACGCGGATCCGGCCGTCGGTTGAAGCTGCTCGAAGGCGTCGTCCGTCGTCACCTCGCGCGGCATCGCGCGAAGCACCGCAAGCCCGGCAACTGCGCCGGCCACGCAGGCACCCGGTCCGCCGAGCGATTGGATCGCTGTGGCAAGCGCTGTGGCGTCGGCGGTACCGTGAGTCGCGAGAGCGAGCCGCGTCCCTACGACCACGCCCACGAGCGTCTGCACGAACGCTTGAGCGAATAGATAGACGCCGAGGACAGCGAGCCCGCGACGGGTGGAAACGCGCACACTTCTGTGGAGCACCCGGCGATTCTAACGGATGCTGAGGGGGCCGCGTGCAACTATCGCAAGGCGACTGCTCCGCCGCTTACTCCCTCTGAGGATTCTGCACGTACGTTTCGTGGAGGTGCACCGGCTCGGACTTGTGGCCGCGGAGCCTCAGGTTCAGCATCTCGACGAAAATCGAAAAGCCCATCGCGAAGTAGACATAGCCTTTCGGCACGTGGTGGCCGATGCCGTCTGCGACGAGGGTCATCCCGATCAACAAGAGGAAGCTCAGCGCCAGCATCTTGACCGTCGGATGAAGCTCGACGAACTCGGAGATGGGCTTGGCGAACCACATCATGAAGCCCACGGAGAGCACGACCGCGGTGATCATGATGGAGACGTCGTCTACCATCCCCACCGCCGTGATCACCGAGTCGAGCGAGAAGATCACGTCGAGCAACATGATCTGAAGAATGACGCTCGCGAACGACGGGGCCGCGGTCACCTTGCGCGCCTCGCCATGCCCCTCGAGCTTGTGATGGATCTCGAACGTGCTCTTCGCGAGCAGAAAGAGGCCCCCGACGAGTAGAATCAAATCGCGTCCGGAGAAGGGGTGCGAAAACACCGAGAACAGCGGCTCGGTCAGCCGAATGATCCAGGAGAGCGAGAAGAGCAGCAGAATTCGCATTCCCATCGCCGCAATGAGCCCGAGAACACGGGCCCGTTGCCGGTCCTGACCGCGAAGCCGACCGGAAAGAATGGAAATGAAGACGATGTTGTCGATGCCGAGGACGAGCTCGAGACCGGTGAGCGTCGCGAGCGCGATCCACGCTTGGGGGTCGGACAACCAGTACATGCAGGATTCTCCGTCAGCTCTTTTCGGGAATGCCCATCAGCGCGCGCAGCTGAACGCCTAGCTCTTGGGCCTGCGACCAAGGCACGCCGCCCGTCAAGCCGCCGTCTACCACGAGAGCGTGTCCATTGACGAAGCTCGATGCGTCGCTCGCGAGCCAGAGCGCCGCTCGAGCGATGTCGTCCGGCTGGCCAGGGCGGCGAATCGGTTGCGTCGTTTCGAACACTTGATTGAGAAGCGACATCCGCTCCTCGATCTCTACTTGAGAGAGCCCGTACTGGCGGCCAAAGATCGGCGTGACGATGCCGCCCGGACAAATGCAATTGACCCGCACGCCACTCTCGCCGAGTTCCATCGCTACAGAACGTGTGAGATGAGCGACCGCGGCTTTGAGCGCGCTGTAGACGTGGGGACCGAAGCCCGCGCGAAGCCCGGCGACGCTCGCCGTGCTGATGATGCTGCCGGAACCCTGCCGCTTCATCACGGGCGCTGCGTGCTTCATTCCGAAGACCACACCGCTGAAAAGCACGGCCGTCGTGCTCGCGAGGCCGGCGCCGTCGGTCTCGGCGATGGGGCCGTCCACACCGCCGAAACCCGCGTTGTTGAAGATGCAGTCGAGGCGGCCGAATTTTGCGACCGTGCGTTCGATCGCCTCCCGAACTTGCTCCTCGCGACTGACGTCCGTGTGAACGAAGAGCGCAGAGGCGCCGAGCGAGATCGCGAGCCGCGTACCCTCCGCGTCGAGCACGTCCGCGATCGTGACTTTCGCGCCCTCTGCCACAAAGAGCTTTGCCGTCGCAGCGCCTATTCCGCTCGCTCCCCCGGTTATGAGCGCCACTTTTCCTTCCAGTTGACTCATCTCACTCTCCCGCTGACTGACTCTCCCGCCGTCCGGTATCCGCTCGCGTGCCGCTATCGACGAATCAGTCGTCGGAGTGGCCGAGGTCACGCCCCGGCGCGATGCGATCCCGTACCCTTTGCTTGATTTCCTTTGCTTCGGGAAAGCGCCGCTCGTTAGCACGAGACCAAACGAGATCCTCGCCGACGCGGACGTCGAACACGCCGCCGGTTCCCGGCACGAGAGCCACCTCCGAGAGGTCGCCCTCGAACGTCGTGAGCAGCTCTTGCGCGAGCCAAGCCGCTCGGAGCAGCCACCGGCACTGGGTGCAATACCGGATCTCGACGCGCGCCTGCGCGCTCATCACTCGGCATCCGCGCTCTTCGCTTTGCTGCGCTCGTAGGTTCCTACGAGCGTCGCTTCAGCCAGGACATGCCCCTTCATCGCCGCTTCGAGCTCTGCTTTCGTCGGCTGCCCGAGCTGCGCGAGCGAGAGGTCGATCGCGTAGAGCTTGTGGAAATAACGGTGGCGCCCGATTGGCGGACAAGGCCCGCCGTAGCGGCCGCGCTTCCAATCGTTCAGACCTTCTTTCGTCCCCGCTGGCAACACACTCGGCGCGCTCGCTTGCGCGATTCCGTTCGCGCCGGGCGGGATCTCGAAGACCACCCAATGAATCCAGCTTCGGACCCGCTTCGCTGGATCGGGCACGTCGGGGTCTTCCACGATCAGAACCAAGCTCTGCGTGCCTCCGGGTACACCGCTCCACGCAAGCGGAGGAATCGCATCTCTGCCGTCACAAGTGTATTCGCGCGGGATCGCTCCGCCGTCGCTGAAAGCGGACGACGAGACCTCGAAAGCGTTCGCGTTGCCTGCGAGAGCGACGGAGACGACGAGCATAATGAAGACTAGCGACCGCATGCTGCGGCACCTTACCACGCGGATCGGGTCAGAAAAGTCGTATGCGGTCTCGCTGGATCGCCACGATAAAATGGCTAGACGTGAGCGCGCGCGCCCCAGCGCTGCTGAAGCACGGCGCGATGAGCCGCGACTCGCTCGCGCGAGCGAAAGAGCGGTAGCAGCGCAATGCCGGCAAGGAAGCCGCCTATGTGCGCCCAGAATGCGACGCCGCCTCCTTCTCCTTGAAGCGTCGGCACGCCGCCGAGAATTTGGAGAAGGAACCAGTAGCCGAGCATCACTACCGCCGGAACCGTGGCGCGCGTGACGTAGAACCCGAGCACGACGAGCATTTCGACCGGCGCGCGCGGATAGAGCACGGCGTACGCGCCCATGACTCCGCCGATCGCACCCGAGGCACCGACCATGGGCACGGGGCTCGCAGGATTCGTCGCCGCTTGCGCGGCTACGGCCGCGAGCCCGCAGAGGAGATAGAACACCCCGAAGCGAATCGCCCCCATCGAGTCCTCGACGTTGTCGCCGAAAAGCCACAGGAACCACATGTTGCCGAGGATGTGGAACCAGCCGCCGTGCATGAACATGGACGTGATCGGCGTCCACCAGTTCGGATGGCCGGAAACCGTGCAGAGGAAGCCGGGACTGATCTCGATCGCGGTACCGACTGCTGCAGACGCCAACAGCTCGCCCGGAATGACTCCAAGCTCACAGACGGAACGTGAAAGCGCAGGCTCGGCGCCCATCCCTTGCAAGAGAACCCACGCGAGCGCGTTCAGCCCGACGATCGTGAAGGTGGCAACGGAGCCATGAACCGAAGGGTTGTGGTCGCGAAGTGGGATCACCTGGCCATCATCGCGCGCAGCCGGGAGCGGATCAAAAGGGGTGGGTCAACGAGCTTGCCAATAGATACGGACGTCGCGGCGACCCCAGTGCTTGGCGGCATGGACGTCGACGCCCATATAGATGTCGATCCGACGCTGCCACCTGGCCGGCATCCGGTCGAGAACCAGATACTCGCCGGGAAGCCCCTCGATCTTCACTTTGGTGCCCCGTTTCATTCCGAGGCTCTCCAAGTCGTTCGAAACGGCGACGGCATACATGCCAGGCACGAGCCGGTCGCCCCAGGCGGCGATCTCCGGGTCGTCCTCGGTTTGGCCGACCAGCGAGTTGTAGGCGGTAGCAGTAACGAGGAGGGGGCCTTGAAGACTCGACGAGTGCCCCTTCTTCGACTCCGCCTTCGCGACCGGCGCCGAAGCGAGAGAGCCGAGGAGCAACGACATCACGGTTACACCGGCCGCACGCCCGAGCGTACCTGCCGTCGAGATCGAGTCGTTTCCTCGCATGCGGGGCGCATAAGAGACCGGGGCCGGCGCTAGTGCAAAGCCGGCGCCGGCCCCGCAAACCCTCGATCCGCGAGCGCCGACCAGACTCGCGGAGCACGAAAAATCTACTAATTACTTAGAGTTGTGACGTACAACTCGGGCAACGCGTTGCTTTCACCGGGACCGTCCCGCAGCAGAACTTGCACTCCTTCGTCGGCGGCGGAGGCGGCGCGGCTTCCGCTTTTCTGAGCTTGTTCATGCCGCGAATCACCATGAACAGTGCGAACGCGACGATGGTGAAGCTGATCACGGAGTTGACGAAGAGGCCGTACCGAACGGCGACTGCGCCGGCGTCTTTGGCGGCGGCGAGGGCAGCGTAGGGGCCAGCGGGGTTGCCGTCTTTCAGGACGAGGAAGAAGTTCGAGAAATCGACCCCGCCGAGCGCAAGGCCGATCGGCGGCATGAGCATGTCATCCACCAGGCTCTTGACGATGGTGCCGAAGGCCCCGCCGATGATGATGCCGACAGCCATGTCGACAACGTTGCCGCGCATGGCGAACTCACGAAACTCTTTGAGCATACATCCTCCCTACCGCGCCCCCGAGGCCCGTATCGATTGTGAGGGTGACAGCGGCCGGACGATGCAACACCGCTTCGGAGCCGTCAACCCCTATCGTCCGGTAGGCGTCGATCTTTTGCCCAGGACTGGAGCTCTTTGATCTTGGTGTAGCCCCCACTGCCCTCGACGATGCCCTCCGTGCGTGCATCGTGGATGCAATCCACGGGACAGAGAGGGACACAGAAGGCGCAGTCGATGCATTCTTCGAGTACGATCGCGAATCGCCCGAGAAAATCCCCTTCGACAGCATAGATGGCGTCGACTTTGCCGGGGCAAGCGTGGTCGCAAGCCCCGCAACCGATGCAAGTCTCGTCGATGTAGAAGTGGCCGCTCCGATTCGGCCGCGTGTTGCTCGCCATGGCTCAGCCGGAGAACGCCGTCCGAAACCCGGCCGACGCGTTGAAGAACTCCTGAAGGCTTTGGTTGAAACGAAAGTAGGTGTCTTTCCGGAGCTGATCATCGCCGCGAAGCGCGATCGGCGTGCCTGCGTGGCTCAGGCGGTTGAGCGTGTGATCGAGACCGGGCCGCCCTCCCCCGTGAGCGATGCTCTCGATCATCGCTCGCCATGTTCCGAGGCTCGCGTCGAGAGCGAAGTCGGCGCGGCCGGCATCTGCTGGGCTCGTTGGATCCGTCTCTCTGACGTCGATGGCCGCGAACTCCTCGAAGGTGACTTGGTACGCTACCGGGCCACCACCCGGTCCGCCGTCGAGCACGCGAAACTCTGCCACGCAGTCGACGTAGCCGAGCTGTTCTTGGCGCGCACGATTGCGGTTCATGGCGTCGGCGAGGGCGGAAAACCATTGCACGCTCGGGAATAGGATTCTCTCGCTTTCGTTCGAGCTCGGGAAAGGAATTGCCGAGCTTCTGTCAGAGCTCGGGAACGGAATTCGCTGGTTCGCGTCAGCGCTCGGGAAAATGATTCCCTCGCACCTGCTTGCCGGCGTGCTCATCAGTGTAGCCAGGGTGCGCGCGTCGGAATGCGGCAACGCTCGCGCCGGGGGAAGCCAGCCCGCTCGCAACGCGCGATGTACTCGTCGATGAACATCTCCCACAGCTTGCCCATGCCTTCCATGCCGTGGTCGATCTTGTCGAGACCGCCGCCGAGGAGAATCGAGACCGGCTCGATGAGAGCTGGCTCTGTGAACGCCGAGAGAATGACGAGCTCGCCCACGTCGGCGAAACGGTGCAGCTCCTCCATCGCCTTCGCGGGGTTCGCATGGCTGTCGATGTAGCCCTTGAGCTCCATCACGCCGTAGGAAACGTGTCGCGCCTCGTCCTGGAGGCAGCGACGGAAGATCTCCTTGTCCACGTGCGTCTTGGCGATCATCTCGCCGGAACGGAACACCGAGAGCACGAGCCCTTCAGCGAGAAGGTTCAGGAGATAGGTTCCCATCGTGTGAGACGGAGCATCGAGAACCGCCTTCAGTGCCCACTCGAATCCGGGGGACGCGTGCAAGAGCCCACCACCCGCGATCGCACGCTTCCGGAATACTTCTTGGTGGCGCGCTTCGTCCATGACCTGCGTGGCGAGGAAGCTCTTCACCTCGAGAAACTCTTGCGGAATTCGATAGAGCCACTTGCACGGGAAATCACCCGCGACGAACTCCACTTCCGTTAGAAACGTACAGAGCTGCGACGTCGCCTTCTCGAGGTCTTCCGGCAGCGGAGTGAGCTCGTCCCAGGGAATGTCACGCGTTGCGTTCCACTGCCGGGCTTTCGCCTCTTCGTAGAGCGTGATCACGTTCTCGGCCCAGACCTCGCCGCGGTCGGTAACGATGTAGTCTTCCACGACCGGCATTTGCTCGATGTAGGGATCTCGCACCGAGCCGCGCGGCGCGAAGTTCGGCCAATTTCCGACAAGTGGAATCTCACCGTAGGGCGCGACGCGATTGATGTCCGTGTACGTCAGACCGCGCGAAGAGGGCTTTGCGCGCTTGCCCCAATTCGCTTGCGAGGTGTCCATCCAATGGAGTGAGTACGATCCGCGAGAGAGGCGCGCAACGTTTTCTTCCAGAATCTGCGTCCAGACGTTCGCGTGATGGCCGAAGTAGGCTTCGTAGCTCGCGAGCGCTTCGGCCGTCATGTGGCCGGTGACCGGCAGCGGCAAGATCTCGTTTGGGCGGGCAAAAGGCTGCCTCATCGGGTTGTCCCTCGCCTGAGCATTGTTGATAGAGGTCTCAATACGACGTGGCATACGATAAGCCCTCGTCCCGGCGTCCGTCAAGAGCTATTGAGAGTTCGCACAATATGAGGCATGACCGAAGGGTGCCGGCGCGCAAGTCGAACCCGCGAAAACGCCGCCGCCGCCTCGAGCCGGCCGCCCGTCGCGCCGAGCTCCTGGCTGCAGCGGTCGAGTCTTTCTCCCGTCGGGGGCTAGGGCGCGCCACCCATTCTGACGTAGCCCGAACGGCGGGCTGCTCGCTCTCCACCACCTTCGTCTACTTCCCCACCCGCGAGGCTCTGGTCGACGCGGTGCTAGACGAGATCGAGCGTTTCTTCGTCGGGATGGTCGAGCGCGCCTGCTACGCGCGAACTCCGGCGCCCGAAGCGGTGCACCGCATCATCCACGCGTTCACGATGGCGGTAGATGAGCGCCCGGCCTATGCGCGGGTTTGGCTCGAGTGGAGCACGGCGGTGCGAGAGCGGATTTGGGATCGGTATCAGGTCTTCATCGAGCGCATCGTCACTGAGCTCGCTGGAACGATCGCGCGCGGGAAGAGAGACGGCTCAGTCCCCGCAACGACCGATGGCGAAGACTCGGCGCGCCTACTCGTCGGCGCCGCTCACATGGTCGCACAAATGAAGATCGCAGGTCAGCCGAAATCGAAAGTCGACCACTTCCTCGACACACTCTTCACGGCCGCGACCGGCATCCGCCGCCTTCCGTGACGGGTGCTGCGGTCAGGCCGTCGGTCCGAAGGCCGCGTGAGGGGCTTCGGCGGGCATGATTCGTCTGAGCAAGCTTCGACTTTTCTTAGAGATCTCTGAGCCCTTCTTCTTTGGACGCGTAGTCCCACAAGTGTAGCTCGCGTCAAAGGTCGTCGTGAAGGCTTCCGAGTCGCTCGCGTACATATCGCTCACTGCCACCCTAGCGTTTTGTATCCACGCTCGTGAAGACACGTGTCGACGTAACGTTTCATCACCGGATCGAGATCACGTGATTTGATGAGGCTCGACATGAAACCACCGGCCGCACCTCCCGCCGCACCCATTGCCGCGCCCCGCCCGGCGTGTCCGCGCACGGCACCGGCGGCCGCGCCTGCCGCGCCGCCCACGGCGCCCCCGGTCGCGGTGCGTCCCGCGACTTGGCCTGCCTTGTTGGAACCGACACCTGCTTGCTGCGCGAGCGCGATGCACTGGTCGACATCCATCTGCGCAGCCCCAGCCCCGACGCTGTTCAGTTTTTCGTTCGGGTACAGCACCGGTCGTTGGGGGCCGCACGCGCTGAGAAACGCCACCGAACCGAGCGCGACCCATGTGACGATCTTCATGCCGAATCCCTCCTCCGCACGATATTACCCTGTGCAGCAGCTTTGCAAATCGCACGCATCAGGCAGCCGAATCGGCTCGCAGAAGTCTGCGCGCGAACGCCACCAGCTCTGTCAGGGGCCGACATCGAACTGCACTCGTCGGCAACTTGACGACGCGGCGCTCGAGCGCAGGCCCGAGTTCCTGAGCTGCCGCGTGCTGCCCTCCGTCGAAGTGGTTCGGGCGGATTGGCCCGCCGGGCGCGCTGCTGCGGCCCTAACTGACCGCGCCCGTCTCCCTATTGATTTCGCCGGGTTACGGTGGTTTCTTCCCTGGTTATCCGAGCCAGAAGGCCATGACCAAGGCGACACCGAAGAACATCTATCAGAAGATCTGGAACGCCCACCTCGTTCACGAAGATCCCGGTCAAGACGCGATCCTCTACGTCGATCGTCATTTCGTCCACGAGGTGACCTCGCCCCAAGCGTTCGAGGGACTGAGACTTTCCGGCCGCAAGGTCCGGCGTCCCGAGCTCACGTTTGCGACGATGGACCACAACATCCCGACCACGGACCGGTCGGGAGCGATCGACGATCCGCTCTCCGCCCAACAGGTCGAAACGTTGGCCGCGAACTGCCGCGAGTTCGGCATTCGTTGCTTCGACATGCACGACCGGCGAAGCGGCATCGTTCACATCATCGGGCCCGAGCTCGGCATCACGCAGCCCGGCCAGACAATCGTCTGCGGCGACAGCCACACCTCGACACACGGCGCCTTCGGCGCCCTCGCCTTCGGCATCGGGACGAGCGAGGTCGAGCACGTGCTCGCGACCGAGACCCTGCTCCAGCGTGCGTCGAAAACGATGGAGATTCGCGTCACGGGCAAGCTCGCTCTCGGCGTCACCGCGAAAGACGTGATCCTCGCCATCATCGGCAAGATCGGCACGGCCGGCGGTACCGGCTTCGTGATCGAGTACACGGGCGACGTGATTCGCGCGCTGTCGATGGAAGGCCGCATGACGGTCTGCAACATGTCGATAGAGGCAGGTGCCCGCGCGGGGTTGATCTCGCCGGATGCGACGACCGTGAACTATCTCGAAGGACGCGAGTTCGTCCCGACAGATCGCCCGCATGCCGAGATCGGAGCGGTGTGGACGCGCTGGGGCTCGGACTCGGGCTGTACCTACGACCGCACGCTCGTGCTCCGCGGCGAGGAGATAGAACCTCAGGTCACGTGGGGCACCTCGCCCGGCATGGTGACGACGATTCGCGGTCGCACTCCCGTGCTGGCGGAGATCGAGGATGCCAACGAGCGGCTCGCCGCCAAGCACGCCCTCGCTTACATGGGTCTCGACGAAGGCGTGCCGATGACCGACGTGCCGGTGAATCGCATCTTCATCGGCTCGTGCACGAACGCCCGCATCGAGGATCTTCGCGATGCCGCCAAGGTCGCGCACGGTTACCGTGTTCACACAGGCATAGACGAGGCCATCGTCGTACCGGGCTCGCAACAAGTGAAAGCGCAAGCCGAACGCGAAGGACTGGACCGCGTCTTCCGCGACGCAGGCTTCGAGTGGCGCGAGTCGGGCTGCTCGATGTGTCTGGCCATGAACGCCGATAAGCTCCGCCCGGGCGATCGCTGCGCCGCAACGTCCAACCGCAACTTCGAGGGTCGCCAAGGCAAGGGCGGCCGAACGCACCTCGTCAGTCCGGCGATGGCGGTCGCCGCGGCAGTTCGCGGGCGCTTCACCGACATTCGCGAGTGGTCGTTCAAGTAGTACGGCGCGCTACGGAGGACTCGGACGCATGGAGCCATTCAAGCGACTTCGCGGCGTAGTCGCGCCTCTCGAGGCGCTGAACGTCGACACCGACCAGATCATCCCGAAGCAGTTCCTGAAGCGCATCGAGCGCACGGGATACGAGGATTTTCTCTTCTTCGACTGGCGCTACCTCGACGACGGCAAAACGCCGAATCCGGCTTTCGAGATGAACGCGACTCGCTACCGTGGCGCGAGCATTCTGCTCGCGAAGGACAATTTCGGCTGCGGCTCCTCTCGCGAGCACGCGCCGTGGGCACTTCACGACTATGGAATTCGTGCGGTCCTGGCGCCGTCGTTCGCCGACATCTTCTACAACAACTGCTTCAACAACGGCATGCTGCCGATCCGCCTTCCGAGCGCGACGATCGACCGCCTCTTCAAGGACGTCCGCGCGCAAGACGGCTACGAGCTCACGATCTCGCTCATCGATCAGCAAATCGTCGCGCCCGACGGGAGCGTGTTCTCCTTCGAGATCGACCCATTCTTGAAGGAGCGTCTCCTTCAGGGCTGGGACCAGATCGGTCTCACTCTTCGCCATGAAGACAAGATTGCGGAATACGAGCAGCGGCAGCGCTGAGGGCGCTGTCGCCAAGAATGATCCGCTTCGTCGTTCACGCCGCGCATCGACTGACGATGCTGCCCTATCTCGAACGCTGGGCCGGCGCGTTCCGCTCGCACATCGAGCTCGTCTCGTACGACCAGATCTTCCGTGCGACACGGCTCCCGCTCCGCGCTCACGTGTTCACCGACATCGAGCGACTCGGTGCCGAGGACCTCGAGCGAGCGGCGAAGCTCTTCGAGGCGCTGCGCAGCGCTTCACCCGAATTGCCGTTGTTGAATCATCCCCTGCGCGTCCGACGCCGCTATGAATTGCTCCGCACGCTCCACGACGTCGGCATCAACGACTTCAATGTCTACCGCTTGAGCGAGGCGCGTAAGCCGCGTCGCTTTCCTGTCTTTCTCCGTAGCGAGAACGACCACGCAGGCCCGGAGACCGATCTCATCGCATCGCAGGCGGACCTCGATGTCGCCGTGGAAGCACTCGCCAGCGACGGTCGAAGCCGCGAAACTCGCATCGCCGTCGAGTATTCCGCCGAGCCAGGGTCCGACGGACTTTTTAGGAAGTTTGCCGCGTTCTCCGTGAACGGCGAGGTGATTCCGCGTCATGTGATGTTTTCCAGAGGTTGGCTCGTCAAGGGCGCGACCAAAACCGTCACCGAAGCTACGGAGGCCGAACAGCTCGCTTACGTGCGCGAGAACCCACACGCCGATTGGATCCGCTCGGTGTTCGAGCTCGCGTGCATCGACTACGGCCGCATCGACTACGGAATCGTCGCCGGTCGCCTTCAAGCCTTCGAGATCAACTCGAACGCCACCATCGTGCCCGCCGAGGTCACGGAGCGAAGCGAGCGAAACGAGCACTTCACCGCCCTCCTCACCCGCGCTTTCGAGAACCTCGAGAAACGTGGCAGCGAATCGGCGCACTCTGCGTCGTACGCACGATTGGACAAGCCCGTTCTCCGCTGGACCGGGCGAATGGCGAGCCTCGTGCTGGAGAAGGCTTTTTCGCGCCAGCTACGTCGACCGGTCTGAGCCCATTCTCGCGACGGGCTACCGCCGCATGCGGGAGACAGCCGCAACGCTCACGCGACGGGCGCTTTCGACTTGCTGTGGCTGATCACGCTCATCGCGGTCGCGATCATGGAGCCGACATCAGCGGCGTTGGTAGGAAGAATCATCGTGTTCGTGTGCTTCGCCAGCTCGCCGAAGCGCGCGATGTACTGTTCGGCAACCCTGAGCTGCACGGCTTCGAAGCCGCCGGGAGCGTTGATCGCGGCAGCCACACTCCGCAGTCCGTCGGCTGTCGCGCTCGCCACCGCCAAGATCGCGGCAGCCTGACCTTCCGCTTCGTTGATCTGCTGCAGCTTGTTCGCCTCGGAGGCCTTGATCACCTGCTGCTTCGCGCCTTCGGCGACGTTGATCGCCGCGTCGCGCTCGCCTTCGGAGGTGAGCACCACCGCGCGCTTCTCGCGCTCGGCGCGCATCTGCTTCTCCATCGCCGCGAGCACGTCCTGAGGCGGTGTGATGTTCTTGATCTCGTAGCGGAGCACTTTGATGCCCCAAGGCTCGGACGCCTTGTCGAGCTCGTTCACGACTTGGATGTTGATGTGACTTCGCTCTTCGAAGGTGCGGTCGAGCTCGATCTTTCCGACCTCGCTGCGGAGCGTGGTCTGCGCGAGCTGGGAGATCGCGAACAGGTAGTCGGAGACGCCGTAGGACGCGCGCTCGGCGTTCAACACTTGTAGATAGATGACACCGTCGACGTGGACCTGGACATTGTCGCGCGTGATGCAGACCTGCTCGGGGATGTCCATGGCCGTCTCTTTGAGCGAGTGCTGGTAGCGTATCGCGTCGATGAACGGGAGTAACAGATGGAAGCCCGCGTGGAGCGTCGCGCTGTACTTGCCGAGGCGCTCGACCACGTAGGCGTTTTGTTGGGGCACCACCACCGCCGTCTTGGCGATGATGAGAACCACGAAGGCCGCGAGAACGATGACGACGAGCAGTCCTGCTGTCACGATTCTTCCCTCACCCAGAGTGTCAGGCCCTCTACGCGCTCGACCCGACAGCGGTCGCCCCGCGCGAAGACGCGGGGCCCTTCCGTTCGTACGCTCCACACCGTGCCGCGAAGCTCGGCTTTGCCGACTTTCCCGACCGGGAGATCTTCGCTCAGGACGACTACGTCACCGATCAAGGAATCGAGCCGGACACCGCTTGCTGGCGTGGTCTTCAGCGCGTCGAGGAGACGGCGTCGAAACGCGAGCAAGGACGCGACGGCGATGACGGAGAAGAGCAACCATTCCGTCCAGACAGGCCCGATCGCGCCGATCGCGACCAGACCGCCGACCGCGAGCGCGGCGAGCCCGAAAAAGAGCACGAAGAACCCGCCGGGAGTCAGCATCTCGGCCGCGAGCAACGCGAGGCCGAAGAGAATCCATGCCCACCACTGCATCCGTCACATCCTCTCTTCGAGCGTGTACACCGCCGCGTCCCGCGCGGTCAATCGAACTGCGCTCAATTGCAGCGTCTACTTGCGGCGGCGTGCCGTCGTTTGGGGCTCGACGGCTGGCGGGCAGCAGACGTTAGCGAGCGCGCGTACCTTCACGGCGAGAGCCTCGAAGCCCTTGACGAAGCCGCCACCGTCGAGCTCGTAGCGACGGTGGCGGCCTTGCCAAGTGGAGCGAACGACGCCGGCGTCTTCCAAGGCTTGAAGGTGGCGCGAAACGACGGAGCGATCTTGAGGGAGATGCGCGGCGATCGACGCGACGTCGCCGCCGCCGTGAGCGAGCATCACTTCGAGAACGTCGAGGCGAGCCGGTTCGGCGAGCGCGCGGAGAAACGGGGTTCGAAGGAGCCGGGTGAGCTCGGTGGCGGCGTCGGCGCGGGAAGCCATCACTTTCATGTCTGGGCCATGTTGCGGGCGGAAATCGCCGCACACAAGAGAAAGGCCTTGACATCATGTGCATGCAGGTGCATACATGCACTCATTGGAGACTGCCATGACCGACGCCGGAAGCTTAGAAACCGTCAGACCCATCGACGCCCCGTCGGCCTGGAACGGCCGCGACCTCTCGCAGCGAATCGACTGGATCTACGCGCTGTCACCCGCCGAGATCGACGACGTGCTCCGTGTCGTCGCTGAGCTGCGCCGGAGCGGCAAGAGCTGCGACAAGAGCCGCGAGGCGATCTCACGCGACGACGTTCGCTTCGATGCACTCCGACCGGCGATCGAACGTTGGCGCGACGCGCTCGCTCGCGGGCGCGGCTTCGTGCTCGTTCGCGGACTGCCCGTCGAGCGCATGCCCGACGAGGACGCCGCGCTAGCGTACTGGGCGATCGGTCTCCACGTCGGCACGCCGGTCCCGCAAAACCTTCGCGGCGAGCTCTTGACGGACGTTCGCGACACGGGTGCAAACCCCCTCGATCCGACCACGCGGCTCTACAAGACTCGCGCCGAGCAGGACTTTCACACCGACGGCGCCGACATCATCGGGCTTCTCTGCCTTCGCACCTCGAAGCGAGGCGGAGAGAGCCGCATCGTGAGCTCGGTTACGGTTTTCAACGAGATCGCGCGCGCGCGGCCCGATCTCGCGCCCCTGCTCTTCGACGACTGGTATTGGCACTACCACGAGCCGGAGATGGAAAACCCCGTGCACTTTACACGCCCCATCTGCGCGCGGCGCGGGGGCGGGCTCAACACGTTCTTCATCCCCTGGTACATCCGCCGCGCCCAAGCGCTCGACGGCGTGCCGGCCTTCTCGGCGGCGCAAAAGGAAACACTCGCGCTCGTCGAGACCACGGCCAACCGGCCGGATCTCTACCTCGACATGGAGTTTCGACCCGGTGACATCCAGCTGCTGAAGAATTCGGTGATTCTCCACAAGCGCACGGAGTACGAGGACTTCGAAGCGCCGACACGAAAGCGTCATCTGCTCCGTCTCTGGCTCGCCGCGCCCGACTTCGACGACGGCGACGAGCAGCTGCGCCGCGGAATCTCGGGGGTGCCCCAGTGAGCGCTGTAAATTTTCCCCTCGCGCTGCTCGTCGCAGCCGGAACGCTCGGTGCGGTCGACGTCTTCTACTACCACCTCTATCGCTTCCGTCTCTTCCGCAAGACGGAATGCGTCGCCGAGGAGATCACGCATCTCATCCGTCACGCGGTCTTCCTGGCACTACTCGTGCTCCTCTCGAGCGGATCGAGCTCACGCGCCGTAGATCTCACCGTGCTCGGCTTGTTCGCACTCGACATCGCGAACTCCGCCGTGGACGTGCTACTCGAGCGCCGCTCGCGCGCAATGCTCGGCGGGCTCCCTTCGGGCGAGTACTTGATCCACACGCTCTCGAGCTTCGGGATGGGTGTCGCCGTCGCGGCGTACGTGTTCGCGCGGCCCACTCTCCCTCTGCCCGAGCCCACGGGGATCCTGGCCTTGCAGGTCAAAGCAATGCTCGGCGTCGGTATCGTGCTCTTCCTAGTGGAGGGGGCGTTGTTCGCAGCCATGCTCGCGGGCACGGCTCGGGACAATGCGTCGAGGGTTCCTCGATTCGAATAGAAGAGGCGTGATCCCTAACCCGGTCGGAAGAGCAAGGTTGCCACCATAGTTACGGTTGGCTTCGCGAACATCGCGCGAGTGATGCCAGCGATGAAGCTCGGCCATGCTGAAGATCCAGGAGTGAAAGCGCCGGAGCAGCAGGAGGAACGCGATCGTCCCCGCGATCTCGCTCCTCTCCTGCACGCTCAAGCCCGAGCTGGAGTGGCGCGAATGAAGTCTACGACCACCGTCGCTAGCTCCTCCCCCTTGTCTTCCTGCAAAAAGTGTCCGCCGCCGCGGATCGTAGTGTGAGGCTGGCCCTTGGCGCCTGGAACTCGCTCGCAGAACATTTTGTCCGCGCCGCCCGTGATGGGGTCCGAGTCGCTGAAGGCGCAGAGGAAAGGCTTTCGCCAAAGCTCGAGCGCTTTCCAGGCGGCGCGGTTTGCGGCGGTGGCCGGGTCGTCGGGGCTTGCCGGTACAAGGGTCGGGAATTGTCGGGCGCCTGCTTTGAACGACTCGTCGGGATACGGAGCCTCGTACGCAGCGATCACTTCGGGAGGAAGCTCGGTCACCGTTGCGGTCTGAAGGATGATGCCGATCGGCAGCTCGGGTACGTTCTGCGAGAAATCTCGCCAGCTGAAAAACGCTTCGCCGAGCGGCTGATCGCCCGTCGGCAAAAACGTGTTGGCCACTACCACGCGCGCAAAACGCTCGGGCTGCTCGGCGGCGAGCCGGAGTCCGATCAGCCCACCCCAATCCTGACAAACGAGCGTGATTCCGCGAAGATCGAGCGCAGTGACAAACGCCTTCATCCAATCGACGTGACGCTGGTAGGTATAGTCGCCGCGCTCGACGGGCTTGTCGGAACGACCGAAGCCGATGAGGTCGGGGGCCACGGCGCGGAAGCCCGCCCCAGCGATGACCGGGATCATCTTTCGGTAGAGGTAGGACCAGGACGGCTCGCCGTGAAGCAGCAGCACGACGTCACCGTGAGGCGGCCCCTCGCTCACGTAGTGCATGCGGAGGCGATCACCGTCTCCGGCCGGAATCTCGATGTAGCGCGGCTCGAAGGGGTAGCCAGGCAGGTCTCGGAAGCGTTCGTCGGGGGTTCTCAGCTTTTCCATCGTGCAGCCGATTGAATCGAGCGAGCACACCCGAAGCCAGAACGGGCGGCCGGACGCGGCAAATGACTCCGTATAAGAAGGAGGGGCTGGCTGCTTTAAGTCGGCCTCATGTCCGGGGTGGCGTTAATACTCTGTTCTTTTATAAGGGCGCCCGGACTCTTCTCGAGACGGGAGGCGTGGACGCCGTGTCCCAGCTCAGTACTTTCTTGAAATCATCCATCGGCCGAAAGGCATTGATGGCCGTTACCGGCTTGTTGTTGATCGGCTTCCTGATCACGCACGTCAGCGCGAACATGCTGCTGCTGTTCGATCACGACGCGTTCAACTCCTACAGCCACAAGCTGATCTCGAATCCCCTCATCTATATCGCCGAGTTCGGGCTGCTCGGCATCTTCGTCGCCCATCTCGCTGCCGGCATCGTGACCGAGCTCGGTAACCGCAAGGCAAAGCCGATCGCCTATGGCGCCAAACAGAACGCGGGTGGCACGAGCCGAAAGTCGCTCGCGTCTTCCACCATGATCTTCTCCGGCGTGCTCGCCCTGCTCTTCGTTCCGCTCCACATCTGGGGCTTCAAGTTCGGAGCGCACTACGATTCCGCCACCCATCCGGGTACCCGCGATCTCGCCCGTCTCGTCGTCGAAGAGTTCCAGAGCCCCTTCCTCGTCGGCTGGTACGTGTTCGCGATGGTCGTTCTCGGCTTCCACGCGTTTCACGGAATCGGCAGCGCTTTCGAATCCCTCGGAGTCAGCTTGAATCAGCGCACGTGGCTCAAGAACGGAGGGCGCGCTTTGGCTCTCCTCATCTTCGCTGGCTTCACGATCATCCCGATCGGAATCCACTTCTTCTTGGGAGGTGCGTCGTGAGCCTCGACGGACAGGTGCCCGGCGGGCCGATCGACTCAAAGTGGGAAAGTCACAAGGCCCACATGAGCCTCGTGAATCCCGCCAACCGGCGAAAGTACAACATCATCGTCGTCGGCACCGGACTCGCCGGGGCTTCGGCCGCCGCAACGCTCGGCGAAGCCGGCTACAACGTGACGGCGCTCACGATTCTCGACAGCCCGCGCCGCTCGCACAGCATCGCAGCGCAGGGCGGCATCAACGCGGCCAAGAACTACAAGAACGACGGCGACTCGGTCTACCGTCTCTTCTACGACACCGTGAAAGGCGGAGACTACCGCGCCCGCGAAGCCAACGTGCACCGCTTGGCGGAAGTCAGCGTAGACATCATCGACCAGTGCGTCGCGCAGGGCGTGCCGTTCGCACGCGAGTACGGTGGGCTTCTCGACACACGCTCTTTCGGCGGCGCGCAAGTCTCGCGCACGTTCTACTCGCGCGGTCAGACCGGACAGCAGCTCCTGATCGGCGCGTATCAAGCCATGATGCGTCAGGTCGACGCGGGAACCGTCAAGATTCTCGCGCGCCGCGAGATGCTCGACCTCGTGCTCGTCGGGGGGCACGCACGCGGCATCATCGCGCGAAACCTCGTCACCGGCGCGCTCGAGCGCTACGCCGGCGACGCCGTGCTGCTCGCGACCGGCGGCTACGGCAACGTGTACTTCCTCTCGACGAACGCCGGCAACTGCAACGTCACCGCCACGTGGCGCTGCGCGCGGCGCGGTGCCTACTTCGCGAATCCGTCGTTCGCTCAGGTGCACCCGACCTGCATTCCGGAGACCGGCGACTACCAGGCCAAGCTCACCTTGATGAGCGAGAGCCTCCGAAACGACGGCCGCGTCTGGGTGCCGAAGAGCTCGGGCGATCATCGGTCGCCGGACCAGATTCCCGACGGCGAGCGCGACTATTTCCTCGAGCGGAAGTATCCGAGCTTCGGCAACCTGGTTCCGCGCGACGTCGCGTCACGAAACGCCAAGTCCGTCTGCGACGAGGGCCGCGGCGTCGGCTCGACGGGTCGAGCGGTGTACCTCGACTTCCGCGATGCCATTCAGCGTCTCGGCCACGACAAGGTCGCTGAGAAGTACGGAAACCTCTTCGACATGTATAAGCACATCTCGAACGAGGATCCCTATCAGGTTCCAATGCGGATCTACCCGGCCGTCCACTACACGATGGGCGGACTCTGGGTGGACTATCACCTGATGAGCAATGTGCCGGGGCTCTTCGTGCTCGGCGAAGCCAACTTCTCCGACCACGGGGCCAATCGACTCGGCGCCAGCGCGCTCATGCAGGGGCTCGCCGACGGCTACTTCGTCGTGCCGTACACGCTGGCGAACTACCTCGCGAACACCCAGCTCGGCGCGGTGAAACAAGACGGCGATGACTTCCGCGCCACCGAGCAAGTGGTGAGCGAGCGCATCGCCAATCTGCTCAAGGTCAACGGCAAGAAGACGGTGCTCGAGTTCCACCGCGAGCTCGGCAGGGTCATGTGGGACCACGTCGGCATGGCGCGAAACCGAAAAGGCCTGGAAGGGGCGCTCGCGTCGGTGAAGAAGCTCCGCGAGGAGTTTCAGCAGAACGTGAAAGTCATCGGCAAGGCCGATGACATGAACAAAGCTCTCGAGTTCGGGCTGCGTGTCGCCGACTACATGGAGTTCTCGGAAATCATGGTGCGCGACGCCCTCGACCGCGAAGAGAGCTGCGGCTGTCACTTCCGCGAGGAGTACCAGACGCCCGACGGCGAGTGCCAGCGCAACGACGAGAAGTACTCTTACGTCGCGGCCTGGGAATACACGGGCCCGGGCAAGGAGCCCATCCTCCACAAAGAGCAGCTGAAGTTCGAAGCCGCCGCCGTGAAACAGCGAAGCTACAAGTAGGAACGTTCGATGAGCGAGACGCGGAACTTCAAGCTTCGGGTGTGGCGCCAGGCCAATGCGGCCGCGACGGGCAAGTTCGTCGAGTACGACGCGAAAGGCATCTCACCGGACGCATCGTTCTTGGAAATGCTCGATCTCGTGAACGACGAGCTCATCAAGCGCGGCGAGGATCCGATCGCTTTCGATTCCGACTGTCGCGAAGGGATCTGCGGGTCGTGCAGCTGTGTCGTGGACGGCGTGCCTCACGGCACTGAGCCGGCGATCACGACCTGTCAGCTCTACATGCGGAACTTCCACGACGGCGCGACCGTCACGGTCGAGCCCTTCCGCGCGAAAGCTTTCCCCGTGCTGAAGGACTTGGTGGTCGATCGGAGCGCCTTCGATCGCATCATCGCAGCTGGCGGCTACGTCTCGGTCGGCACCGGCAGCGCGCCGGAAGCCAACGAGATGCCGGTGCCGAAAGACGACGCGGAAGCAGCTTTCGAAGCCGCCGCCTGCATCGGCTGCGGTGCCTGCGTCGCAGCATGCAAGAACGCTTCGGCCTCCCTCTTCGTCGGCGCCAAGCTCGAGCACATGGCGCGACTCCCGCAGGGACAAGCCGAGCGTTACCGTCGCGTGGCGCGCATGGTCGCGCAGATGGAAGCGGAAGGCTTCGGCGCCTGCTCGAACGAAGCCGAGTGCCAGGCGGTCTGCCCGAAAGAAATCCCGACGTCGGTCATCCAGCGGATGAACCGCGACTACCTCAAGACCTGGCTGAAGACGATTTAGGCGCGGGCGAGTGTGATCGCCTTCTCGGGGCAAGCCGTCACGCAGAGTCCACAGGCGTGACAGGCGTCCGCGTTGGTTGCGAAGGCTTGGTGCCAACGATGCACGAAGCCTTTCAGCTTGCCGCCGAAAGTCAGCTTGCGCCGATCTGCTGACGGCAACTTGCCCATCGTGAATACCTGATACGGGCAGACCGCGACGCAGTCTTCTTTTCCCTCGCAGCGATTCCGATCGATCACCGGCTTGAACTTGCCGGCTTCATGCTTGCAGTCAGGATCTTGTTCGGTCACCGGCTTTTCTCACTCAGTACCTGGCTGCTGCAGCGCTCGGTCTACGTCCGACACGGGCCTGCCACGCACACAGTCGCTCGAGCTCGCGTGGTATCGCCACTCCCCAGAGCGCTGCCACTTCGGCACCGACGAAAGCCGTCACGTCGGCGACCGAGAAGCCCGACGACGAGAGCGTCTCGCGACGGGCGAGCTCGGTATCCAGAATTTGCCAGGTACGGAGGAGCTGCGCCTTGCAGTGTGGCGCCCATTCGGGAATCTGCTGCACGGTTTCGCGAAAGAACGGCGACGAGTGATGACCGAGCTCGACGGCCGGAATGAACACGCCGAGCTCCGCGCGACGCTGCCACATGTCGATCTCGGCTCGTGTGTGCGCGGTTGTCCCAAACAGCGCCGAACCCGGATTCACCTCGTCCAAGTAGCGGCAGATCGCGATCGACTCCGAGATGCAGGTCCCGTCCGAGAGCTCCAGCACGGGCACCTGTCCGAAGGGGTTCTTCTCCAAGAACGCGGCGCTTCGATGCTCGCCGTGCGGAACATCGATCTCGACTCGCGGAACATCGACACCTTTCTCGGCGAGAAACATCAGCACTCGACGAGCATTCGGCGCGAGAGATTCGACGTAGAGGCGCATGCGCGTCTCTCAACCTGTCACGAGTGCGAACGCGAATCGGACCACCATGGTCCAGAGACAGAGGCCCGCGACCGCATACACCGAGAAGCGCTGCATGACGTGGTTGTAGGTACAGTGAATCGTACTGTGGGCGACCCGAAAGACGAGAAAGCCGAAAGCGCAGGCGACGTGCACGGAATCCACGTGGCCCGTTTGGGCTATCGCCAGCACCACCGCGTAAAAGACGACGGGAAGCTCGAACAGGTTTTGGAGATTGTTCGACGCGTTTACCGCCGGCGCAGGAAATTTATCGAGGTCGGCTCGCGTAGAGGGGTTGAGACCGAGCGTACGAATTGCCGTGATGCGTCGCTTGAACATCACGATCCACACGACAAGCGTGAGCAGCATCATGCCGACGAGCGGAAAATAGATCAGCTTTGCGTCCATGGGTCGTAGGTTCCGAAGTTCCAGAGGCATCCTTCGGGGTCGAGGCAGGAATAGCCACGGCCTCCGTAGTCTTGGTCGCGGATGTCGTAGACGACCTTCGCGCCTGCGGCAACGGCGCGCGCGTAGTGCTTGTCCGCGTCGTCGACGATGATGTAGGCGCTCTGCGAGTTGACGCCTCGGAGCGCGGTCGGAGATTTCTGCAGCTTGCCGAACACGTCGTCGCGAACGCTGCCGAGCATGATCATGCCGTTGCCGAACGAGAGCTGGGCATGCTCGATCGTGCCGTTCTCGCCCGGAACGACGAGATGCTTCTCGAATCCGAACGCATTGCAGAGCCACTCGATGGCCGTAGCCGCGTTGTTGTAGCGCAGTGTCGGGATGATGTTGGCTTTGGTCGCCTTCGCATTCTTGGTCATCTTCGTCAGCTCCTCGACTAGCTCTCTCTCTACATGGGGCCGGATGGCTCAACTAAACTCGCTCGTACGAACCTTCGTCACAGGTCGGCGAATGCCGAGTGAAATCTGACGGTGCCGGCTGCTCCGTGCAAACGGCCGGGCCCGAGCTCGACGAGCATGAAGGCTTCGTCGGGTGCGTTGTACACACTGCGGATTCCGAAGCGCGAAGCGGGCGCGAAGCCGAAGCGCGAATAGAAATCGGGGTGGCCGAGGACGACGACTGCGTCGGTGCCAAGGCGCCGGCACGCGTCCAAGCCGGCACGAACGAGCAGAGATCCGATACCTTCACGCTGGCGGTCCGGCGAAACCCCCATCGGCGCGAGACCCATGAGCCGAAGCTCAGCCTGCCCCGGGAGCTCGACCGGCGAGAGCAGGATGTGCCCTGTAAGTGAGGACCGAGCTGGCACGGCCCGAACGCCGACGGCGTCCGCAACGAGAGAGACGATAGGTGTAGCTTGCTCGCGAACCGCGTCCACCAAGCGAGCCTCGGCCGGCGTCTCGAACGCAGCCTCGTTCAAAGCGCGCACGGCAGCGTGGTCGCGTTCTTCTTCGGCGCGGACGATCACGCGAGACAGAAGGTTTCTCCCCGCGTCGCTATTTTTTCGCCGCGTAGCTGGTCATCAAGTTTCGGTAGTTCGGAATGTAGTTCGAGAATAGCGCGCCGAGACCTTCGATGTCGTTTCGCCAGTCTCGGTGAAGCTCGCAGGCCACACCAAACCAGTTCATGAGCTGAGCGCCGGCCGCCTGCATGCGCAGCCACGCACTGTGGCGCGTGACTTCGTTGAAAGTACCCGACGCATCCGTAACCACGAACACCTCGTACCCCTCTTCGATCGCGGACAGCGCCGGGAAAGCGACACAAACTTCCGTCACCACACCGGCGATGATGAGCTGTTTTCTCCCGGTCCTTTTGATCGCCTTGACGAAATCTTCGTTGTCCCAGGCGTTGATGTTGCCGGGCCGTGCAACGTACGGTGCGTTCGGAAACAGCTCCTTCAGCTCCGGGACGAGAGGGCCGTTGGGCCCGTTCTCGAAGCTCGTCGTGAGGATGGTCGGAAGCTTGAAGTACTTGGCGCAAGCCGCGAGCGCGAGGACGTTGTTCTTGAACTCGCCAGGCGAGAAATCTTGAACCAACGAGATCAGCCCGGACTGGTGATCGACGAGCAAGCAGACCGCATCGTCCTTTGAGAGCCTTCGATACTTGAACGTGTTGCTCATGACGCCTCCCTCCCGTTCCGGCGAAGGGTTATAGCGCACTTACGTCTTCTACGTACAGCGTATAGGGTCGCGTCGCGACGGCGACAGTACTGCCGCCGTGCTTCGGAGGATCTGCATCGTGTTCAGCCACGTAACGCTCGGAACCAACGACGTAGAGAAAGCGGAGAAGTTCTACGACGCCGTAATGACCGTGCTCGGGCACCCTGTCCTCTTCAAGGGCGGCGGGGTCGCAGCCTACGGTGAGCCCGCCGGCGAGAAGGTGTTCATCCTTCCTCCCTTCGACAAGCAGGCAGCGAAATCTGGGAACGGCGTGCACGTCGCGTTCAAGGTGGATAGCCGCGCCACGGTAGATGCGTTTCACGCGACCGCCCTCGCGAACGGCGGAACCGACGAAGGCCCGCCTGGTCTTCGCGCCTACTACCACCCGAACTACTACGGCGCCTACGTGCGTGATCCCGACGGCAACAAGCTCCAAGCCGTCTGTCACCGAAAGCAGGCCTGACGATGGGAGACTTGGCCACGTATCGGCTCGAAGACTCCGTCGCCACGATCATCATGGACGACGGGAAAGTGAACGTGATTTCGCGGCGCATGCTCGGCGAGCTGAACGCCGCACTCGATCGCGCGCTCGCGGACAACGCGCTCGTGATTCTTTCCGGCCGAACGGGGGTCTTTTCCGCGGGCTTTGATCTGAAGGAATTGATGGCGGGCGGGCCCGTGACCCGCGAGGTGCTGATCGGCGGCTTCAAGCTCGCCGAGCGCCTGCTCGCGTTTCCGAAACCGGTCGTGATCGCGTGTACGGGACACGCGATGGCGATGGGCGTTTTTCTCGTGCTGTCCGGAGACTATCGCATCGGCGCCGACGGGCCGTTCAAGATCGTCGCCAACGAGGTCGCGATCGGCCTAACGATGCCCCACTCCGCCACCGAGATCTGCCGGCAGCGGCTCACACGGACTCACTTCAACCGCGCCGTCATTACCGCCGAGCTCTATTCACCTGAGCGCGCCGTGCCCGCGGGCTTCCTCGACGAGATCGTACCGCCGGCCGACGTCGCGCGTGTAGCAGACGAAGTAGCGGCACGCCTCGGCAAGCTCGACCTCGACGCGTTCAAGAACACGAAGCTTCGCGCTCGAAGCGACACGCTCGCCGCGCTCCACCGCGCCATCGAGCTCGATGACGCTACGTTCGCGTGACCACGACCCGGTCGTCTACTGAAACTCGACCTCTTCCGCGATGAGCGTGCCGTCGAGGTCGAGCTCCCCTTCGACGTCCACCTCGGCGTTCAACACGACGTCGGTCGCGTCGCCGTTTTCGTAGCGAGTCTGGGCGTTCGTGAGGACTCGCTGGATGCCGTTCAGCACGAACTCGGACGCGGAGACGATCTCCGTCACCACGCCGCGGATCTCGGCGCCATCGCCCTCTTCGAACTCGAACTCAGCGCTATGGATGTCGAGCGAGGTCGCGATCAGCAAATCGTTCTGCGGCGCGGCTTCCGTCTCGGCCTCCACGATCCCGCCGTTCGCCAAGCCGATTGCGTCCGGGTCGTCGATCTCGGCGCCGCTATAGTCCACGGTCAGAACTCCGAACTGGAACGTCATCGCGCCCTCGTCGAGCGCCGAGACGGTGCCGGTCACTTCGAACTCCTCTACTTCGTCTTTTCGGTCCACGCGTGTCGCACGGATGGCGTCGTCTGCGTCGCGGACGCCGAAGACCTCGACGAGATCGCCTGCCACGAGCGTGTCGATGGTTGCCCCCTCGAACACCGTACTCGCGTCGGTGATCACGAGTTGGCTGAAGACCACGAAAGTACCATCGCCGGCGTTTACGGCATCTATGGGGCCCTCGAGGATATGGTCCGAGGCCACGCGATCGGCGACGCCCGTGCCGGCACTTCGGTTCACTTTTCCACGCACGAACACGTACATGCCGCGACGCAGGTCTTCGACGACGGCCGGGTCGCCTTCGATGGTCACGACGGCGTCGGTGGTATCGAACTCGATCCCGTTGACGAAAATGCTCCCGAACTCGGAGATCGGGCCGGCGACGATCGACGTACCGGAGATGCCGCCCCCGCTTGCGCAAGCCCAGATCGTCGCCACCAGGGCGACCACGATCCAGGGAAATACGCGGCAGGTCCGCATGAGAGTATGTAGCTTCACTTGTCGTCCTCCGTGACGTCGCCCTCGTGGTAGTAAATTCCGACCATCGCGCGCTTGCGCCCGGTGCCCGTGACCTTGGGGTTCGAGTCGCGGTCCTGACGAGAGATCGTGCGATCGAGTTTCTCGAGCACGCCGAGCGCTTCCTTCTCGACTCGGACACGAATCGCAGCGAGCGCCTCTTCCGGTAGGTTGTCGTATGCGACCTTTCTCTGGAAGTAGCCTTTGCCGGTCTCGCTCGAAAGATTGTGATCGATGGTCGCGATGAGGTCCGCGACGTCGGTACCGAGAATCGCCAAAGCGGTCGGCGAGGCGACCTCCGGCACGTAGGCCGTCGCGATGAGCTTGATGCGGCGGTCTTTCGTACGCTCTACCGCACCTACTCGTTCCAACTCATCCAGCACAGCGCGCGCTGGTGAATCGCCAAGACCGTAGCGGCGAACGAGCTCGGCGAAGCTCGGAGAGTCTCCCTCGAAAGGTAGCGCGACGGGTAGCCCCTTACGGTCGGAGAACCGCGCGTCCCGCCGCCAGCCGGCGACCACAGACGCCGCGCAGGTGACCCATTGGGAGGCGTCACGCTCTTCCTCAGGCGGTGACGCGAGCACGCGTCGAACTTCCTTCCGATGTATGCCGGTCAAAACCGCCACGCGCGACGCCGACTGCTTGCGACCCGGGATCGTGAATTCCCCCTGCGCGACGTCCACGAAGGCCCGTTGGGCCACCTCCGCGACCGCGTCGTAGGGCAGCCCGCGCCGCAGCGCTGCCCGCGCCAGTGCACGGAAGACCCGGTACAGGGCGGACGTAAATGCCCGATCGGACAAGCTTTTGTCGTCCATTCAAGTGCCAACCAAGGGCTTTCTCCGCGGCGACGCAAGCCTCCACGGAACAGCTCCGGTACTCCTTGACAGATAGCAGATTTTGGCAGTATTGTCCCAAAAAGAATATTTGGCAACTAAATGCCAAATTATTTCCCAACGAAAACCCCGGAGAAATAGCAATGAAAACGTACATAACACAGCGCAACTCACCCTGCCGAAAGGCACTCGGCCGTCTGGCCCTTGCCTCGGCGCTCACCCTAGCGACAGCCGGAGCCGGCGTCGCACAGGATACTTGTCCGATCCCCGTGCGCGACTTCGAGCCCGATCCGACGGCTACCACCACCTTTCTTCCAAAGTGGTGCACCTGGCGGACTCAGGGCAACAACCCGTTTTTCAAGCTTCGGCCGGGCTATCAGATCGTGCTCGAGGACGACGAGGAGAAGGTCATCATTACGGTCCTCGACCAAACGAAGGTGGTGGCAGGCGTGCGTACGCGCGTGGTCGTAGAGGACGAGTACGAGAAGGACGGCGACGAGCTGATCCGAGTCGAGCGATCGCTTAACTATTACGCTCGATGCGAAGAGACGAACTCGATCTTCTACTTCGGCGAAGATGTCGACATGTTCGACGAGGATGGGAATCTCATTAACCACGAAGGCGCGTGGCTCGCCGGCCGGAACGGTGCGAAGCCCGGTATCGCCATGCCGGGAACCCCCCTCGTAGGCGCCAAGTACTACGAAGAGATCGCGCCGGCGGACTCCGCGCTCGACAAAAACCAGATCGTAGCGGTCGATCCCAACTGCACGGTCGATGACCAACACTTTCGCCGCCCTTGCGTGACGACGGTCGGAACCAATGACTGCAACGACGACGAGGACGAGAAAGTATACGTCGCCGGTATCGGCATCGTTTACGACAACGGCCTCCTGATCACGGACTACGGCTTCATCGACGACGACGACGAAGACGACGACTGACGGTCTCGAACCCGCCGCCGCGGTCCCCGGCGCGGCGACGGGTCACGCTCGAGCGAGCTTGAATCATCGAGAGTGCCCGGCTTCACGTTGACGGCGCCTTGATTGCGTGTCGGAAGATACAACACGCACGGCACCGCAAGCACAGCTGCCTGACATCGGAAGCGAGACTCGCATGCGTCAGATCACCAAGCGGAAGGCGCCAGGACGCTCGCACCCCGCTTCGGAGCTGTCTTCACTTGCGAGCTGCCATCAAGCGCACGCCAAAGAGAACGAGCGCGGCGCCGAACGCACGCTCGAGCCAGATCGTCACGCCGGTTGCGCGGAGCGACCGAGATCCCCGCACCGCGAAGTACGCGTAAGCAATCTGCACCATCGCATCCACGACGATGGTCGTCGCAAGAAGGATGGCGAGCTGCGGCATCAACGTCGTTTCCGGCTGAATGAACTGAGGCAGCAACGCCGACATGAAGAGCAAAGCCTTGGGATTGGTGATTTGGATGACAAATCCTTGAAGCAGGAGATTTCGCCGGCGGGGCGGCGTCGCGGCAGTCAGGCCCGCCTTCTCAGGACGGAACGTCGCGACGAGGATGCTCACTCCGAGATAGAGAAGGTAGGCCGCGCCTACGATGCGTAGCACGGCGAACGCCGTCGTCGCTGTCGCGAGCAGCGCGGCAAGCCCGAAGCCCACGCAGCCGAAGAATACGAAGTGCGCAAGCTGGATGCCCACGATGCCCGCAAGCGCGTGACGAAAGCCGTAACGCGTCGCTTGTGACATCGCGCACATGACAGCCGGCCCCGGGGTCAGGGCAACCAGTGACCAGGTCGCGAGATACAGCAGAAACGTTTCGATGCTCATCGCGTTTTGCTTTCTTATCCTAGAAGTTCGCCTGCTGGTAGAACGCTTCCATGGATTCGGAATCGACCCAGAAGAATTCGATCCCGTTCCGCTGATAGACGTCGCGAGCGTGCGAAAGCTCGACTTGCAGCGGCCACCAGCCCGGCCCGCTCAGGTATCTGACGCGATCACGTTCAGCGGCGGGCACGGGATTCAGCTCGAGCCGTGCGACGATCGCTTGAACGGTGGAAGGCGCACGGAACGCGAAGCGAATCGAGTAGATGGAGTCGCCACCGAAACCCCACTCTTTGCGACAGTAAACTCGCGTCACGTCGGCCGGTGGCGTCTCGCCGAGAAACTCCTCGTAGCAGGCGCGGGAGAACGCGGTGTCGGGGCCTTGACGCAAGCTCAGGGGCCAGGGCTCGAAGACCTGGACAAGAAATAGGCCGACGAACGCTACCCAGATGATGCCGGCCGTTACCAGGCCCGCGGCGACGGCTGCGAGAATGAGGACCGGCAAGCTCTGGTTTCGATTTCGCAGGCTCCAGGCAATCGTCGAGGCCACCGCCGTCGACACTATGATAGCCGTGCCGAGAAGACTTGCCGACATCCCTACCCAATCAGTTGGAGTCAGGCCATTCCCGCGCCTTCGTGGACAGCTGGAGCAACGCGAGCTGCGGTCGCGGCTCGCGGCGGCAACGCCAAGCGAACGATGTTCGCGAGCACGCTGCCGTACTGCCGCCAGAAGCTGCCGGTGTTGTAGGGCAATCTGTACTTCTCGCAGATCGCCCGCACACGTGGGGCGATTTCCGGATAGCGACGCGCCGGGAGATCGGGAAACAGGTGGTGCTCGATCTGGTGCGAAAGATGGCCCGTCATCACGTGAAACCAACTCCCGCCTTCGATGTTCGCCGAGCCCTGCATCTGCCGGAGGTACCAGTCACCGCGCGTCTCGCCGGCTATCTCCTTCTCGGTGTACACCCGAGTCCCGTCGGGAAAATGCCCGCAGAAGATGATGACATTCGTCCAGACGTTGCGGATCCCGTTGGCCGCGAGGTTGCCTAGAAACACACGCGGCGCGTTCCAGGGAGCGAGCAGCGGAAAGAACACGTAGTCCTTGAAAAGCTGCTTCGCGGCCTTGCGCCTGAACTGCTCCCACTTTCGCCGGAACTCCTCGGTGTCGCCTTCGCCGGCGAGCTGGCGAACCGGATCCATGTCGTGGATTCCGACGCCCCACTGAAAGAGCAGAGACAACAACACGTTCGAGATCGGCTGAATGACATGCTTCGGACGCCAGTACTGATCCTCGCTGACTCGAATGATGCCGTAGCCTACATCGCGATCTTTGCCGAGCACGTTCGTGAAGGTGTGATGCTCGTAGTTGTGGTAGTGACGCCACTGCGAAGCGTCGCAGACGATGTCCCATTCATAGGTCTGCGAGTCGAGCGCAGGGTCGTTCATCCAGTCGTACTGAGCATGCAAAACGTTGTGACCGATCTCCATGTTCTCCAGAATCTTTGCAGTAGAAAGCGCGGCGACACCGAGACCGAAGCTCGCCGGCGTAAAGCCGAACATGAGAAGAGTTCGACCAGCGATGGCCGCGCCGCGAGCTACGCGAACGACACCGCGAATGTGAAGCGAGTCATTCTCACCGAGATCGGCGAGCACGTCACTGCGAATTTCATCGAGCTCGCGGCCGATCTCGTCGATCTGTTCGCGGCTCAGGTGGCTCGTGGGGTTCGTCATGGATGTCACCTAGAGCTCCAGCGTCAAGGCGGACCTTGCGGCCGTCACGCAGAGCTGGATCATTTCGTTTGGTTCCTCCGACACGCGGCCGTTGCGGAGGTCCTCGACGGTTCCCGATACTTTGCGACACTTACACGTGTGGCAGATGCCCATGCGACAGCCGTAAGCGGGCTTCAGCCCCGCGGCTTCGGCTTCGACGAGAAGCGACCTGCCGCCAGCGGCTACGAATGCGACGCCCGCGCGGTTGGCGCGTACGTACTGAGGCGCGGAGCCGTCGCCGGCAGCGATCGACGAGGGTAGTCCGAAGTGCTCTGACAGCAGCCAGTCTTCGTTTCCTGCTTCGCGCCAAGCCCCACTCGCGGCTTCGATAAAACCGGAAGGACCACAGACGAAAGTGAGGTCGCTCCCCACCGTCTGCGCGAGTCGTGACAACGCGGCCGCGTCGAGGCGACCGTCGGTGCTGGTCATCTGCAGCCGGAGATCGAAGCCGCGCCAGCGTCTAGCCATTTCTTCCAGCTCGTCGCGAAAGATCACGTCCTCGCGCGAGCGTGCAGAGTGCACGAAGAGAACGCTCGCATCCGGCGCCTCCTCACGGAGATGGCGTAGTATGGCCATGACCGGCGTGATGCCGCTGCCGGCCGACAGCATCGCGATTCGTTCGTGCTTCCCTGCCGGCAGGACGAAGTCGCCGGCAGGTTCACCGAGACCGAGCACGTCTCCCACGGCGGCACGCTCGTTCCACCACACCGACAGCTTGCCTCCGGTGCGGCGCTTGACGGTGATCTCGATCGTGCCGTCCGCGCGCGGAGGGCTCGAGATCGTGAAGGTACGGCAGACGCGCCTTCCATCGATCTCGACTTCCACGAGCAGGTGTTGACCGGCCACATGACCAGGCCATCGGCGGTTCGGACGTAGCACGAGAGTGCAAACGTCCGCGGTCTCGCGAATGACGGCGATGACGCGCGCCTTCGTGCGCGTGAGAGACCACGTCGTATCGAAGCGTCCGACGAGATCTTCGAGGGCTTCGACGTCGTTCAAAGGGTGGAGCCAAGGGCTCGACAGAAGGCTGCCTAGAAAGCCGGAAACAGGCGTTGCGGTGGGCGTCATCCGTGCTGGACCTCCGTTCTGGTGAACACTCGTGCACTGAATCTGGCACTCTGTCAACACTTGTACACTGAAAATTTCGCTAACCGCTGGCCAAACCCCGGAAACACTGCTCTTTTGGTGGGGATCCCATGGCTACAAACGTTCATCGAAGGGGGGGGTCGCGGCGCCACGATCGAAAGGATCGGAAGGACCGACCCATTCGCCCGGACCGCGAGGCCACCGCGCCACTTTCGCCCGTCGCCCCGCCGCGCGGAATCGACATTCCCGTCTCGCGTGCCGAACAGAAGCAGCGCACACGCGTAGCGCTGATGGACGCCGCGCTACGTCTCATGAGCGAAGGGCGAAGCTTCACGAGCCTCGGTCTTCGCGAGATCACGCGCGAGGCCGGCGTGGTGCCGACGTCGTTCTATCGTCACTTCAGCGATCTCGACGAGCTCGGACTCGCCCTCGTGGAAGAAACCGGGCTCACGCTGAGGCGACTCCTACGCGAAGCGCGTCGCGCCGGCGTGCCGCCGATCCGCATCATCGCCCACTCGGTACTGATCTATCGCCAGTTCGTTCGCGAGCACCGCCTTCACGTTCACTTCATGGCGAGTGAGCGCTGGGGCGGCTCGCCGCTCATCCGTCGATCGATTCGCTACGAGACCCAGCACTTCGCCACCGAGATGGCCCAGGATCTTCGCGACCTGAGCCTCTTGCCCGGCCTGTCGATGGGAACGCTTCAGACGGTCTGCGGTCTCGTGGTGAACACGATGCTCAACGCCGCCAGCGATTTCATCGACCTACCTACCGACCAGCCTAAGGTCGAAGACGAGCTCACGGAGAATTTCGTGCGTCAGCTCCGCGTCATTTTTCTCGGCGCTACGCAGTGGAAGGACAAGGCCTGACGGCGCCGCCGCAGGGCTTCGCGGCGGGCTGCGTGCAGCGATCGTTCTACCCCTGTGTGGGTGGGCGCGCGGGGTTTCCCCGCCGCGCCCTGCACTCGCCGCGGAACGTCCTTGCGCGGGCGCTTTGCGTTCGAGTATTCTGCACGCGTTCGGCCATTCAAGCTGGAGGGGACCATCCGCAAGCTTGCAATCATCGCATCGGTCACGTTGACGACGATCGCTGCATCACCGGCCGTTTCCGACACGTTCGTCAACTTCGAGAGCGGGCACGTACGGCCGCTCGCTTTCGTCGCGTCCGCGGATCTGTTGCTTGCAGTCAACACACCCGACAATCGACTGTCAGTCTTCGAGGCGTCGGGCGCCGGACTCACCGGAGTGGCCGAGGTGCCGATCGGGCTAGAGCCGGTCGCGGTAGCGGCGCGAACGCTGCCGGGTGGGATCGTCGAGGCTTGGGTAGTGAATCACCTGTCCGACAGCGTAAGCATCGTAGAGGTCGATCCTTCCGATCCGTCCGCCGCGCGTGTTACGCGCACCCTGCTCGTCGGCGACGAGCCACGCGACATCGTCATCGCCGGAAGCGGCGGAAACCGCGTCTTCGTCACCACCGCGCATCGGGGACAAAATCGCCCGGCGGATCCGGAGCTTCTTCTTCCCGACACGCCTCGAGCCGACGTCTGGGTATTCGACATCGACGCGCCGGGTAGCGCGCTCGGTGGAACCCCCTTGACGATCGTCGAGTGCTTCGGCGACACGCCGCGTGCTCTGGCCGCCAACGAGGACGGCTCGGTCGTATACGCGGCCGTGTTCCGGTCGGGCAGCGGAACGACCACGCTCAACGAGAGGACGGTCACCCAAAACGGTAGCCTCCCGCCCGCGCCGCTCGGGTCCACACCCGGCGCGCCGCTGACCGGCCTCATCGTCAAGCACGATCCGTCGAGTGGCGAATGGAACGACGAGATCGGGCGTGACTGGAGCACGTTCGTCCCCTTCGGACTTCCGGACTACGACGTCTTCGCAATCGATGCCGACGCCCCCGTGCCCGGTGTGATTCAGAACGTCGCGCAGGTCGGTACCACTATCTTCAAGCTCGTCGTGCGGCCGCTAGACGGCAAGCTGTACATCGCGAACACCGAAGCGCGGAATGCCGTGCGATTCGAGCCGGAGCTCAAGGGACATATCGCCGAGAATCGGATCTCCGCCTTCGACGGTGTGACACTGACTCCAACCCACCTGAACTCGCACGTCGACTACAACGTAGCTCCCGGGCCGCCGGCAGAGGTCGAGCAAAGTCTCGCGATACCCATCGACATGGTGTTCTCACCGGACGGTGCCACGCTCTATCTCGCCGCGTTCGGGTCGGGAAAGATCGCGGTGCTCGATCCGAATCAGCTCGACGTCGGCGCCGCGTTTCCACGCGAGGATCTGGACGTCGGCGGCGGCCCGAGCGGTCTCGCCCTGGACGTCGCTCGCGACCGCCTCTACGTGATGACACGCTTCGAGCACCGAATCGCGATCGTCGCCGATGCCAGCCAGCCGACTCGCTCGCTTAGCGGTACGGTTGCAGTCGGCTTCGATCCCTCGCCATCCGAAGTCAACGAAGGGAGGCGGTTTCTCTACGACGCGCGGAGCACTTCAGCCCACGGCGACGAGGCCTGTGCGAGCTGTCATCCGTTCGGTGACATGGACGATCTCGCATGGGATCTTGGTGATCCCTTCGGCACGACGATCACGATCGACAATCCGACCATCGATCTCTCTGGCACTCCCGACTTCGGCCTCCCGCCCTCGTACCATCCGATGAAGGGACCGATGCTGACGCAGAGCTTACGTGGGCTCCGTGACTCCGGCCCCTTGCACTGGCGCGGCGATCGCAGCGGTGCCAGCGGCGGAGGAAGTGCCTACGACGACGCGGCGAACTTCACGACGTTCAATGTCGCGTTCACAGCACTGCTCGGCCGGGGCGCCGAGCTCGATGCCGCCGACATGGCAGCGTTCACCGAGTTCATACTGACGCTGCGCTATCCGCCTAACCCGATCCGTCCGCTCGACGGACCTTCCGCGTTGCAGATCGCAGGCGAGGACACCTTCCTCCACGTATTCTCGGACGGATCCGCTCCGTGCGCCACGTGCCACGAGATGCCGCTCGGCACCGGCGGACGCATCGGTGTCGGCTTCCCCTTCTTCCAGCCGGTGAAGGTGCCACATCTGCGAAATGCCTACCAAAAGGTTGGGCGATTCGGAATGGTCGCCGGCAACGACCACGACTCGACGCCCTACACCGTCGGCGACCAGATCCGCGGTTTTGGGCTCGAGTTCAACGGTAGTCTTTCTTCGATGCTCGATTTTCACGGGCCGCAGTTCGCGCTTACGCCGGCCGAGCGCGAGGCGGTAGCGAACTTCTCGCTCGCTTTCGACACGGGTCTCGATGCCGCAGTCGGGCAGCAAGTGACAGCCTCGGCAACGAGCTTCGCGGATCTGGACGTCATCGCTCGCATCGCATTGCTCGCGACCCGCGCTGACGTCGGCGCCTGTGATTTGGTGGTCAAGGGATGGTTAGCCGGCGAGCGGCGCGGCTGGGTTTCCACCGGAGGCGGCACCTTCCGCAGCGACCGCCAGGCTGACGAGCCGGTCGATCAAACGACGCTCCGCCTCCAGGCCGCGGCACCAGACGCGGAGCGCACGTTCACGTGCGTGCCGCCCAAAAGTGGCGCCCGCATCGGCATCGATCGCGACGCCGACGGCATAGGCGATACCGATGAGATCGAGAACGCGAGCGATCCGAACGACCCGGCGAGCCTACCGCTCGGCCTTCAGCTCGCGATGATTCGCACGACGTCGCTCTCGCTGAGAGATCGCGGCGAACCCGACCCGCGGCCGAGCGCGCGGAAGCTCAGGTTCAAGTCGGGAACCAAGAACGACGCCGCGGCTAACCGTATCGTGCCGCCGGCCGGCGGAGGAGGGGGCGACCCGAGGGTGCACGGGGCGACGCTCGACGTCTTCAACGCAGCGGGCTCGGGCGAGATCGTCACCGTTGCGCTCCCGCCGTCGCGCTGGCGCGCCATCGGCGACTCGGATGAGCCGAAGGGCTACCTTTTCGACGACGAAGGGGGCGCAGTTCGCCGCGTGCTCATTCGAGCGGACAAGCTGCAAATCAAAGGTGGTGGAGAGTCGTGGCGCTACACTCTCGACGAACCGGCGCAGACGCAGGTCGCCTTGCGCCTTCGTCTCGGTACCGGGCTCGTAACCTGCGCGAGCGCAGCTGCGTCACCTGGCAAGGACGAAGTGGACCGGTTCACTGCTGAAAAAGACGCGCCTCCGCCCCTTGCGTGTCCGGCTCCGTAGGCTTCGGCAAGTTCTGTCGAATCGCCCACATCTCTTTTTCGACAGTTCCGGTTATAGGTGCCGACATGACCGTCACGCACTCGGATGCTCTGGTCTTCTTCGGTGCCACCGGCGATCTCGCGTACAAGAAGATCTTTCCCGCCCTCCACGCCATGGCCGGGCGCGGCCACTTGGAGTTACCCGTCATCGGAGTTGCTCGGTCGGGGTGGACGCTCGAGCAGCTTCGCGCGCGTGCTCGAGAAAGCATCGAGAAGCACGATGGAGGCGTCGATGAGAAAGCCTTCGCGCGGCTATCCGCGCGTTTGCGCTTGGTCGGCGGCAACTACGAGGACTCGCCGACTTTCGTCGCGCTTCGGAGAGAGCTCGGAGACGCGAACCACCCGATACACTATCTCGCCATCGCTCCGAGCATGTTCGCCCCCGTGGTGAAGGGGCTCGATCAATCGGGCTGTGCGCGCGACGCGCGTCTCATTCTCGAAAAACCCTTTGGTCGCGACCTGCCGTCGGCGCGGGCTTTGAACGAAACCCTGCACACGATCTTCGATGAGTCGTCGATCTTCCGGATCGACCACTATCTCGGCAAAGAATCGGTACAGAACTTCCTCGTTTTTCGCTTCGCCAACACGTTTCTCGAGCCGATCTGGAACCGCAACTACGTGGAGAGTGTGCAGATCACCATGGCCGAGAGCTTCGGTGTCGAGGGACGCGGCAAGTTCTACGAGGAGGCGGGTGCCATCCGCGACGTGATTCAGAATCACATGCTTCAGATCATTGGGTTCCTCGCGATGGAGCCGCCGGCGACCACATACGCCGAGGCCATCCGCGACGAACAGGTGAAGGTTTTCCGAACGATCCGGCCTCTCAGTCCGAACGATCTCGTCCGCGGCCAGTTCCGCGGGTACCGAAAGGAAGCCGGTGTGGCAGCAGACTCGGCGATCGAGACTTTCGCAGCCGTCCGTCTCTACATCGATTCCTGGCGCTGGGAGGGTGTGCCTTTCTTCATTCGAGCCGGCAAGTGTCTCGAGGCGACGGCTACCGAAGTGCTGGTCAAGCTCCGGCGACCGCCGCTCAGCAAGCTCAGCCCGAACGAAACGAACTACCTGCGTTTTCGGCTGAGCCCGGATGTCACGATTGCGATCGGCGCGCGCGTCAAGGAACCCGGCGAGCAAATGGCGACCCAGCCGACGGAGCTCAAGGTCGTCAACCAGCCGCGAGGCGACGAGATGGACGCCTACGAGCGCCTGCTCGGCGACGCGATGGAAGGCGACGCCACCCTCTTCGCGCGCCAAGATGCGGTCGAGGCCGCATGGGCGATCGTGCAGCCCATCCTCGAGTCTTCGACCCCTCTGCACCAGTACGAGCCTGGCACCTGGGGCCCGGAGCAAGCGGCGCGACTCGCGGCGGACGTCGGCGGTTGGCACTGTCCGATGTGCGCGGAGCGTACACCTTGAGGACCGAGCGCGTGCGCGTGGACCAACCACGGGTAGAGGTGTTCTCGACGCACGACGCTCTCATGCAGGCCGCGGCCGAGCGTTTCGTAGCTGCTTCCGTCGACGCGATCGGAGCGTCCGATCGATTTACGGTGGCGTTGTCAGGCGGCTCCACGCCGCAGAACCTCTATGCGCTGCTCGCGACCGACGCGTACGCATCGCGCATCCACTGGCCGCGTGTCCACATATTTTGGGGCGACGAGCGCTGTGTGCCGCCGGGCAGTCCCGCGAGTAACTACCGAATGGCGCGCGTGGCGCTCCTCTCTCGCGTGCCGCTGCCCGCGGCGAACGTCCACCGGATCCGCGGTGAAGACGAGCCCGCAGCGGCCGCGGCAGCGTACGAACGAAAGCTGCGTGAGCTGTTCGGTACGCCTGCCGGCGAGCCACGAACGACTACCGGCGCCCGCTTCGATTTCGTTCTGCTCGGCCTAGGCAAGGACGGTCATACCGCTTCGCTCTTTCCGGGATCGGCGACCGTGCGCGAGACCCGTCGTTGGGCGATGGCGGAAGACATCGCGGACGTCTCGATGTCGCGCGTGACTGTCACGCCGGCGGTGATCAACGCCGCGTCCGAGATCGTATTCTTGGTCTTTGGGCGGGAGAAGGCCGCGACGCTGAGGCGAGTGCTCGAAGGACCGTATCAACCGGACGCACTGCCGGCTCAGGCGATTGCTCCGAGCGCAGGTCGCTTGCGGTGGCTCGCCGATGCGGACGCTGCGGCGGATCTAAGCCCAACGTGAAAGGGAGAGAACGATGCAAATCGCGATGATCGGTCTTGGAAGAATGGGCGCCAATATGGTGAGGCGCCTCCTCAAAGGCGGCCATCAGTGCTTGATCTTCGACAGATCGCCCAAAGCGGTCGAGGAGCTCGCCAAGGAAGGAGCTACCGCTGCTTCCTCTCTCGCCGACCTCGCAAAAAAGATGCAGAAGCCACGAGCGATCTGGCTCATGGTGCCGGTAGCACTCGTCGACCAGCTGATCGCCGACATCGCGCCGCATCTCGAGCCGGGCGATGTGCTCGTCGACGGCGGCAACTCCTACTACGTGGACGACATCCGACGAGCCAAAGAGCTTGCAGCAAAGCAGATCCAATACATCGATTGCGGGACCAGCGGCGGCGTGATGGGCCTCGACCGCGGCTACTGTCTGATGATCGGCGGACCCGCTGAAGCGGTGCGACGTCTCGAGCCGGTATTCAAGGCGCTGGCGCCCGGCGCGGGCAGCATCTCGCGAACGCCGGGGCGGGACCGAATACCTGGCACCGCCGAGCAAGGCTATTTGCACTGCGGTCCGAACGGCGCCGGCCACTTCGTCAAGATGGTTCACAACGGAATCGAGTACGGGCTCATGGCCGCGTATGCCGAAGGAATGAACATCCTCGCCAACGCCAACGTAGGCAACGACGATCACGCCACCGACGCCGAGACCACGCCGCTACGGAATCCCGAGGAGTTTCGTTTCGACTTCAATCTTCGTGACATCGCAGAGGTCTGGCGTCGCGGCAGCGTAGTCAGCTCCTGGCTCCTCGATCTGACGGCGTCGGCTTTGGTGAAAGATCCGACGCTCGCGAAATTCGAGGGCCGAGTGTCGGATTCCGGCGAGGGACGCTGGACCATCAAGGCCGCCATCGACGAGAGCGTGCCCGCGCCCGTGCTGAGCGCCGCGCTCTACTCTCGATTCAGCTCGCGCGGCGAGGCCGGGTTTGCCGACAAGCTGCTCTCCGCGATGCGATTCGAATTCGGCGGTCATGCCGAGAAGCCGACTGGGAAATGAAAGCGCTACACGCTGCTGCACTCTGGCAGCGGCGCGCTTCGTCTCGCGACAGCTAGGGCATTCGGCCAAGGATCGGCATCGGGAGGCCGTACGCCCCCGCTAGCTCGACGGTCAATGCTAAGGATGTGTCAGTTTGTCCCGCCCTCTTTCGCGTAGAGCTCCGGTAGAAAGAACTCGAAGTTGCCGACTTCTTCGACGTTGTGCTTGAGCCAGGCGCGAGCTTTGTCGTCGGGGTAGACGCGCGGGCGGATGAGCGTGTTGAAAAGAGAGCGGAGCAGCGGTTGCTCGGGCCCGAACGTGAGCGAGTTCTCGTAGAAGGTACCGCCAGCAACCGGCGTGAAGGCATACTCGAGCCGCGCGAGCTGGACGCCGAGATGATACGGCCCGTGGACGAACCCGGTCTCGTCGAGCTTCTCGATCGTGGTGACGATGTCCACTAGGTAGTCGGGATTTCCCGCGAACACCTCGCGAATGTGGATCTGGGCGCCGGGGCCGATCGACCCGTCCGGACAGCGCCGCGCGTAGCGGACGGCAATGTGATCGATCGGGTGCCATACGTGATAGCGCGGATAGCGTCGGCCGCCGATCTCGATGTCGCCCTCGAGATGTTGGAACCACCAGACGAGCATCCTCGGCGTGACACCGTGCAGAACGTCGTGACGAATGTGGAGGTACAGACGACCGTCGTCGAGTAAGCGGAACTCCGTCTCGGCAGACGAGAGCGGCTTCATCTGCCAAGGCAAGGAACGCGGTGGTGGAATGTGTACGCGGTGTCGCAAGCGCGCTCAGCTTTTCTCGTCCCAATGAAAGCGATGCAGCAGACGATGAAACACGGGAGTGAACACGAGCCCCGCCGTCATCAGAAACACGAGACCGGCGTAGAGCGCGTAGAAGGCCGCGAACAGCTTGCCCGCATCCGTCTGCGGCAAATTCACCGGCCCCATGCCGCCGAGCAGCATGGCGGTGTTCAAGAACGCATCGATCCACGATAACTGCTCGAACACGACGTAGCCCCACATCCCGATCGCGATCGAGATCACAACGAGTCCCAACGCGACGGCCGAGTGGGCGAGGAGGCGCCCGATGAAGCGAGCGAGCGAAAGCGGGCGATGGTGGCGGGGTTCGTACACGGCGAGAGGAGGCTAGCGGAGGCGGCGGGACGAGTGAATGGGTGTCACGCGATCGTGCGTTTCGCCTCGCCCGATTCAGGCTGTTTCGTCGGCGGCGCCTTGATGACCACGCTAGAGCTTTCCACCCCGCGGGAGACCTTTGACGACGATAGCAAAGTCGACACTTCCGGACGCCTAGTGACCTGGCGTTGAGCGGCGATGAACGAGGCAGCGAAGCGACTTGGGTGGTCGCCCGTCTGCAACGCCGGGTTGGGCAGTGCGTCCATCGGTCATTTCATGCTTTCCAACCATTCCATCACTCGATGCGTGCAGACCCCGTTCCCGCACTCCGCCGCGAAGGGATGGATGCACGAGCCGTCGAACGCGACTTCCGGCCTGGTCGTTGGCCCCGTCAAGCGCAAGGTCATCGGAAGGCTGCGGATTCCGACGATTTCGAACAGCGATTCCGAGCGAAGGCGATCACGTGTTCCGACGAAGCCGATCAGGGAGTCGGAGCGCAGCGACGCTGTCGGGCCTCACTTGTCTGACGGATCCTCCTTG
>Ga0247727_10000244_pt1 | contig 130206 bp, 123 predicted proteins | sample WisWelCaveWW1625_FD_202498 | JGI IMG/M metagenome (GOLD analysis project Ga0247727, IMG submission 202498) | Biofilm microbial communities from Wishing Well Cave, Virginia, United States - WW16-25 | ecosystem: Environmental > Aquatic > Deep subsurface > Groundwater > Cave microbial mat... | reverse complement strand
TGCGGCTACGGCTGAGCATCTCCGTGACGGCATGGTGGACGTCGTGGAGGTCTTGGGCTGGATCAACCCAGACGCCGTGCAGTCGGCCGGCGTTGTAGTCCGAGAGCGAAGCGACGTACACACTGGGCTTCTCAGTCGAAGCTGCTTCAGCTGACGCGGGCGGGCGTTGCCCACCCTTGTCGACGGGGCCGGCCTGCTCCGGTCCGACGGCAGTCACCGGGCGGCTCCGTTCCGCTCCTTGATGGTGTTCGGTGGACGCCGGAGCATCTCTTCATGCAGGCGACGGGCAGCGCCTCGTAGCTGCTTGGCACTGCGCTCGGGTAGTGGTGCCAGAGCGGTTCGAACGTGTAGCTCGTCGGCTTGCCAGCGGGCTGCCTCGAAGCGGATGAGGCGACCGATTGCTCGGGCGATACCAGCGTTGCGGGCCAGGCTCTCGCCGAGGCCCATTGAGGTGGATAGGTCAACGGTGTCGACCGTGACGCCTTCCTGGTTGAACTCAGCCCAGCTGCCGAGGCGTCGGTACAGCCAGGTGGTGGTTGGTCCCATGATGGGGAGCCAGCACATCTCGACGTACATCGAGCGGGGGCCGAAGCCGACGGACTCGACGAGCTCGTCTCGCCAGGGCATGAGCTTCAGCTCAGGAGGCACAGCGGCCTCTGTTTCGTTTGGTGATGGTGGTATTGGTGCTCCTTCCATAGAGCGTTCTCCTGTTTACGGTTGGTGATTGCTCGACTCGGTCGGCGGCTACGGGGGTTCGATGAAGGCGGCACGGGCGTCGTCGTAGAGGCGGACCCGATGCAGTGCTCGGGTCTCTTCGGGTTGGCGGTCGATGACCTTCTCCAGCACGCGCCGTCGTCCAACGGTCGGTACCAGCCACAGCACCTCGGGATAGACCCCGTTCTCGGTCTGCTCGACGTCGGTCATCCAGTGCCGGCGATACGTCTCGAGCTTGGTGTGCAAGGTGGCCGGTGACTCGGTGGCCATGTCGACCTCGATGAAGACGCTGGCGATGTCGTCACCTACCTCGAAGCGGACGAACGCATCGGGCTTGAGGGTCGTCTGTCCTTCGGCATCGTCGATCGGTCGCCAGCACAGCGGCTCGGGTTGATAGTCAAGGAGCTTGATGTCGCCCACTTGCTCGGCCAGGCGCAGTTCGACGTACAGGTGGCTGCTTGCCAGTGCATGGTTGAGCCAGGAGGATCGTGGGGTCCACGGACGACGCACCGAGGTGCCATCGCCGGGGTCAACCAGGCGTTGGCCACCAAGACCGAGGGCGTAGATCCAACTGGTGGAACCGGAGCCGGCGCCACCGACGCGCCGTTCCAGTCGGGCCAAGACGTCCAGCTCGAACAGACGCTGAAGTCGCCGGCGAAACTGGCGCACCTGCACTTCGCCGCGCAGTGATGCCAACGTCTGCAGATCGACGGCCGAGGCCAGTCGCATGCGCTCGACGTCGGTGACGATTGCCCAGTCACTGTCACTCAGGCGTTGTCGCAGCTCGATGACGGCCGCAGCGGTCACGTATTTCTTTGGGCTCATGGACGTTCCCTCCGGGTCACGTCATCTCTCGCTGCGACATCCGCCTGACTCGTGCCAGCTGACCTGGGCAGATGCGTCATCGCTCGTGGTGCGAGCGGACAAGCGACCGGACAGCTCATGACGCCTGCTTTCGTTGGCGACCGATCGGGGCGGAGGTCGTGACCGTGGCGTGGCGGGCTTTCAGTTCGGCTTCGATGTCTTCGCGCTTGCGGCCGTACTGCTTCCGAGACTGGGCCCGGGCTCGGTCGCCGTTGCCTGTCTCGGCGGTCGGTGGAGCGGTCGTAGCGGTGACTGGTTCGGTCACCCGTTGGTTGGCCACCAGTTGGGCGACCACCTCGAACCGGCGGAGGCCTTGGAGTTCCTCGGCGGTGACGAACGGCTTGAGCTCGGCGGCGTAGAGCTGAGCGTCCTTCGCCGTCGGTTGGTAGAGGATCTTGCTTCGGGCGTTCGACAGCACGGCCAGCCGGATGTCGGGCGGGTACTGCTGGAGGAACTGCGTCGCCAGCACCACGGACAACTTCGTGGCCCGTGCTTGAGCTAGGAGGTTCTCGAGGCCGATGGCTGAGCCGGTCAGGCGATGGGCCTCGTCCAAGTACAGCGTGACCGGTCGGCGGTCGGCCTCGGGTCGGGAGATGCGGGACTGGGTCGCGGAGTAGATCCGGCTGACCAACAGGCTGCCCAGCAGGCTGGCCGCCTCGTCACCCAGCACTCCCTCCGGGAGCGGGATGAACAGCAGCTTGCCGCTGTCCAGCGCCGCTCCCAGGTCCAGGGTGGTCTTCGATTGTCCGACGCAGTTCCGGACCGCGGGCCGCAGCAGGATCTGCCGGCACTTGTTGAGCAGCGGCGAGATCGTCTGGATCCTCTCGTTCGGCTTGAGTGATGCGAACAGACTCCAGAACGGAGCGAGACCAATCGTGTCGTCCTTCACCAGGCCGATGAAGCAACGACGGAATGCTTCGTTCATGAGCAGCGGGACGATCTCAACCATGGTCATGGCCGGGTCCCGCATCAGCGTCAGGCAGCAGGCCCGAAGCAGGTCATCGGAGCGGGGTCCCCAGCCGTCCTCGAACAGGGCCTTGAAGACCTGGACCACCTGATCGGCCACCAGCTCCTTCGAGGCGTAGGCCGTCGAGAGCAGGTTGATGCCGACGGGCTGAGCCTCGTCCGAGGGGTCGAGCACGATGACGTCCTTCAGCCGATCGTCAGGCACACGACGAAGGCACTCGTCGACGAGCGACCCCTTGACGTCGATGACGACGCAGCCGCGACCCGAGCGCATGTCCTGCTCGATCAGGCCGGCCAAGAGCACGCTCTTGCCCGAACCAGTCGGCCCCGTGATCGAGATGTGGGTGTTGCGATCGAGGTCGCTGAGGGCGATCGGACGCTTGTCGCCGGGATAGGTGCTGACGCCGATCACGTAGCCCGTCTTCGGAATGTCGACGGCGGCCGGCAGATCGGGGCAACCGCCGAGCTCCAAGGCCGGCAGTTGGGTTATCCCGACCGGCCAGCCAAGAACCCCGACCACCTCCGACGCATTGAGCACCCCAGGCCACGAGACGGCCGGGACCTTGCGACGCATGACTCGGCGAGCGGCCGCTGGGTCCGGCACGAGGTGACGATGCTGGAGTTCGACACCCGCAGCGGTCAGCAGCTGGTAGCTGCTGATCATCCGACCGAGCAGGTAGTTGCCTCGCTCCCGGGCCTCAGCCTTGACGGCCAGTCGACCCACGCAGATGTACAGGGGTTCCTCCTGTTTGGCACGCTCGGCTCGCAGTGCCTCGCTGTGCGACGACAGTTCGTATCCGTCGGCAGCGCTGGCTCCGGCTGTCTCGCGCTTGGAGCGGTCCGGCAGTCTTGGGGGCCTCGGAACACCCGCAGGGGTCAGGAGCCACTGCACGACGACACGCTCTTCGGCTCGTAGCGGTTGCAGGCTGGTGAGCAGTGCCGCTGAGACGCCGGGCAGGCGATCGGTCCGCAGTGGGCGGTGGCGGGCAGACACCCTCAGCTCGAGCCCACGGTTGAGGTCGGGCATCTCCACCGGTGCTGGATCATCGAGACGGACATTCGGTAGCGCCGCACGAAGGTGCGACAGGACGATGCCGGTGAGCGGCTTCGGCACGATCAGGTAGTGCTCGATGTAGCCGTGGCGAGCGTGAATCTCGAAGATGACCGTTGGCAGGCGCAACCAGCGCCAGAACCACGGTGGCCTTACCCCGGACAGACCAGCCACGAAGGTCGTGACGTCGGCAGGGTCCATGTCCCGTGGGAACCGCAGCCGGAAGGTTCGACCGTTGCCCATAGCTCGGTGCACCTCGAGGGTGCGAAGGCCGAGGAACGGTCCGAGCACTAGGGCGGCGAGGGCGAGGCCGACCAGCAATGAGGCAACCATCAGCTGGCCTTCCTGACCGGAGGCTTGGCGGTCTGCTCAGCGTTCTGTTGCTCGACGAGCTGCAGCAGGGCCCGGGCCAGCTTCCTCAGATCCGGCTGGGACTTCGGTTCGACCTTGATGCGTACTGGCCTTCTCATTCCACCTCCTCCCTGTGTTGACATTGCATATCTACAGTCTCCTAGTATGTTGATGTACTATGTCAACAGTCAATGGTTCGTTGTCGAAACCACCTCGACTGAGCGGCCCTTACCGATGGTGTTGCCACTTGAAGTAGCCGTAGATCACCAGCCCACCGACGAGCAGTGGCAAGAGCGGTTCGATCTCCACCCACGCCCAGCGCACCACGAAGACGGTTACCAGGAGGCTGAAGGCGAACGACAGCATCCGTTCGCTCCAGCGACCTGGGTCCACGCTCGCCTGCTCAGGCGGCAACGCGTGTGGCCGGCGAGCGAGCCGGCAACGGCACGGTGATCTTGTGCTTCGGGTCCGTGCCGATGGTGCTGGCCTCGACGTAGGGCAGCCAGGTTTGGTCTTCGCACCCTGAGGGCAGCAGACCGAACCAGTGGGCAACGTCGCCCATCTCGATGAAGCCATCCGCATCGGGGTCGAACAGCGTCGTCACGACCGACCTCCCTTGCGCTGGCGGTCGGCTTCCTCAGCCATCGCCACGAACGCCTGGCGGGTCAGTTCGTGCATCTGTCGCGATGCCTGAGCCCCCTCGTGACGCACCTGGAGCACCTGTTCCTGCCAATGCTCACCACCGAGGCGGAAGCCCAGCAGGAACAAGGTGGTTGCGAGCATGGTCAGCAGGATGACGGCGAGCAGCAGGAGGGCGATCACCGACGACCCTCGTTGCAGAAGTCGCTGATGGTGTCGGCCAGGATCTCGCCCTTTCCCATGCGAGCGACGTCCGTGAAAAACCTCAGCTCGTCGGCGAGCAACGGATCGGGACCCGCAAGGGTGTCGGCCCAGTGGCGCAACATGGCGTGACCACTCATGGCTTCCCGAGCCAGGAAGTCGATCTCGTGCAGCTTGACGGTCTGGACGATGCTCGTGGCCTGCACGCCGGCTGATCGCACCAGCGTCTGTTCCTCGAGGGAGTTGAGTGCTCGCTCGGTCTGACGCGAGACCTGACGGCCTCGACTGGTGGGGATCACTGCTCTCGAGGATCCATAGCGTTCGAGATTGGGCATGTCTTCGTCTCTCCTGTCCGGAGCCACGGGCCGCTCACCGGGTTGCAAGCGGGTGGGTTCCGGACGGCCTCGATCGTGCGACGCCGTCCAGAAGGTCAGATAGGCGACCCGCCCCCCATAATCTGGACATGGCTCAGGACACGGATCAGGTGCTCGTCGAGCTGAAGAAGCTCCGCGAGGGACCCGGAGTGACCGTCGAGCGCCTCCAGCAGAGTCCGGCGCTCATGGGAGCGCTCGGCGCAACGTCGCCGGCTGATGGCTTCGAGCGACTGACGCTTGAACTGCTGCGCATGCCGGATAGCCAACGCACTCGGGCCTTGAGGGTCGACTTCGGCCTCGATCTAGAAGACCTACTCGGGCAGTCGCCAACACCACGAGAGCGTGATGTGCTCGGCGACCGTCGCAGTAGCTACGCCACCGTCGTCGATCGAGACGTGAAGACCGTGGCTCGCTGGTCCAACCGGGCAGTCGCAGAGTTGCGCGCTCAGCTCGAGAGCGAACAGTTCGACGGACACATCATCGTGGCCTGCGGCGTCCAGAAGCATCGGCTGGTTGGCATCGAGGTGATGCGCTACGAGAAGAAGGACACCAACCTCAGCCGTGGGGTAAACGAGGGCTACACCAACCCTGCGGAAGGTCCTTCCCCACCGATGGTGCTCTACGGGTTCAGCAAGCGCGATTGGCAACCGAGCGCAATCCAGTTCGCAGTGACGTTCTTCGACGAGCTGCCAATGCGAGCGTGGGCGATCGTCGCTGCCGACATCAGCGACATCTGCTTCGGTCACGAACGCTTCGACGCAGACGTGGACGACCGCATGATCCGGTGTCGGATCGAGAACCCACGGCGGGATCAGGTGTACGGGGTTTGGTGGGAGTGGTGAGATTCGCCCACCAGGTCTCGGCACCCTCCCCCGGCGATTCGGGTATCGTCCACGATCCGCTGGCCTTGTCGGATCGAAGGCCAGGAGATGGGGGCAACCAATGGGGGAGGTTCGTGCATCAGAACGTGCTCGATTCCAGCGCGGACCTAGGTTCCGTGGGCGACCAGTCGAGGTCCGTATGAGCCACGCGCTGATGTATAATAGCAACGTAATGCCGTGCCAAACATGACCCGCAATCTCGCAGAGCTTTTGGGGCTAGACATTGCAAGTCATCTAGTTCCTCCGTGCGCGCATGTCGCGCGATCCGAGGATTCTGGGGCAATTGCCGAGGGCTCCGAGACTCCCCCCAGCCTCAGGACAGCCTCGGAAGAACAACCGCTGGCTCGCTCGTGTAGCCGCACGGTGAGAAGCCGCTTGAGCGCTGGCTCCGTAAGAACAGATCGGATGAGCATTTCATGAGGGAACTCGAGGCAAAGCTCTTCTTTGGAGACGAGATGGACGCTCATGACATGATTGAGCGCTTTCGAACCAACGGGTATGACGTCGCCGAACCTGAACGGCAGGTTGACCACGTCTATCTTCCGCCGGGCACCCACCTCCTTGATCTACAGCAAGGCAGCATCGTTGCCCGAGTGCGAGAGTCAGATCGCCGTGGGAGTTCTCTAACGGTGAAGATACGACGAGGCGCAGACCTAGATCGAGACGAGATTGAGTTTGACGTATCTGACCCTCAGGCCGCCCAGCAGGCACTGGAGGCTCTCGGTCTTCATGAGTCGGTAACGGTGCGTAAGAACCGCCACAAGTTCCGCCTCGATCCGGTGACGACCGTGCAGGTGGATGAGGTCGACGTACTCGGCATCTTTGTGGAGGTGGAGGTGCTATCCGAGGATGACGAGCCGGGCGCTGATAGGGCACTTCAGGCGGCCATAGGTGCGGTCCGTGCCATGCTCCAGATCGAAGGTTCGTTGGTCGAAAAGGGCTATGACAGGCTGTTGGTGGAGCAAGGACCACGACGAGGGTTGATCTAGGTGATCATTCCGCTGACCGACTGGGCCGCCGAGAGCATCCAGGTGTTTGTCGGGACAGAAGCCATTAGCCCTAGTGCCCATGCCGACCATGTCGAGAAGATTGTCTTGGATCTCCATGTCGGGAGTGCGTACTATGAACCAGGGCCTGGCACCGGGACCAAATTGAACCCCGGGGAGCGTCTAAAGGTCCGTCCTGGCCGGGCGGTTCGGATCTACACCTCAGAGTCCTTCGTGCTGCCCAAGAACGTATTTGGCGAGCTCGTCTCACGCGCGTCGCTAACTGCTCGTGGTCTTGTCGCTGCCAATATCAAGCTCGATCCCTCATTCAGCGGGCAACTTCACGTCACGCTGTTTAACGTGAGCACGGACACTGTGTTTCTCAAAGCGGACGAAGCCTTCTGTAGCGTGTTCTTCCATAAGCTCGATCGTGAAGTTGACGGCAACACTCGAAGAGCACCCGACCCGCCCGTGCGAGAGAAGGGTGTGGCCGCTACGCTATCTCGGCACAGCGATCGACTGATTACCGTCGGTATAGCTCTCTCGGTCAGCATAATCGGAAGTGGTATCGCTCAATGGATTCTATAGCCGTGCTATACTCGAGACATATGAAGGATCAGCAATGAGCGAAACAGCTCAGTTTGAGTCACAGCAGTTTGCCAGGATCGCGTCCTATGAGGACGACCAGCGATGGCAGACGATCTTGAGAGGCGTCCTGCAACTGACTGGCGAAGCGATTGATCGTCTCGATGACCACATCGGTAGCGGGGGCGACCTTGTGCTGGATTCGATGAACTACGACCCGAATACGGGGCTCTGGTGCCCATTGGCCATCGCCGTCGATACGCCTGCACTTGTCGTTTCAGGTCACTCCAAGGTGCGTTCTGGTCGGGATGCCCGTGCAGCGATGCGCGAAGCCGCCCAACTGTCACATCCGGATTTTTCGATCAATCCTGTCTCGGGCATTGCCGGCGAGGCATACACCGCAGATCGCTGGTCTGACTTGACGCTGGCAATGGGGGTCGTCAGAGCATTCCGCCGCCAGGCAAGCACTCTCGACAGTGAGCCGGTTGACACAACGCTGGGTGCCAAGGAAATTACAGAAGCGGCCCGGGAAGCGGCCGCTTTGGCAGAAGTCTGAGGCTTCGCGCGCCGGGTCTCACCTCCACGTCAGATCGATACGCGAACAAGGGACCCGTACGGGTCCCTTGTTGCTGCCGGCTCGTGAGCGAGTTGGGTACGAGCATCACCGCGCGAGCGGGAGAGGTTCACCGTCAACTACTCCGCACAGACGATCTCTGCGTCGACAATGTCCCCGGCGCCCGCGCCCAGCTCCGGGAAGTCGGGCAGCTCCTCACCGTCGACGAACTCTCCAGACGACAAGTCCTCGATTCCACGGGCCACGCCCGTTGCTCGACCGCCTTCAAGACCATCTGCCACATTGCCGGCGTCGCTGCCTCCAGCGCGAGGCCGAGCAGTCCGGAGCAAGCATTCGATTCCAAGCCGCACGGTAGGGTCCCTGAACCACAGGGGAGACGAGCGATGCAACTCATCCAGAGCCGGGTAATCAAGTACAAGGCCGTCGACGACTCAGGAGCGTTCTCGATCGAGCCGGACATCACATGTCTGGTCGGCAAGAACGAGAGCGGTAAGTCAGCACTTCTCGAGGCGACCTACCGTCTCCACCCGCTGCCTATGGGGCTGCCAACGGAGTTCGACGGTTTGCGTGACTACCCCCGTCGTACGTTCGCCTTCGATGAGACAAACGTGCCTCAGACCACGGTGCTCGAGGCCACCTTCGAACTCAGTCCAGATGAGGTCGGGGACTTTGCCGCCGCCTTTGGCGTAGGAGCGTTGCAACACGAGCTGGTGACCTTCAGCAAGAACTACGCGAACAAGTTGATGGTCAACCTCGATCTCGACGACGCCGCGCTCTTGAAGCATGTGAAGGGGCTTCCAGAACTAGCTGGCCTGGCGGTGGGCTCCGCCAACACGCTGGCCGAAGTCAACGCGGTGATCGACGGCGTGGAGGACCCGTCAGACACCTTGTCTGAATTACGTAAGCGTCTCGAAGCGGATCTGCCTCAACAGGCCCGTCGCTGGTTGGCCAACCGGCTGCCGAAGTTCATCCTCTTCACCGACTACAACAAGATGGCAGGCACGGTTTCGATCGAGCGGCTCCAGGCGGTTCCGGAGCATGAGCTCGAGCCGAATGAGCGGACTGCGCTCTCGCTGCTCCGCCTCGCTCGGGTGGACTCGGAGAAGTTCGACGAGAAGAACTATGAGGCCCGGAAGGCGCGCCTCGAGGCGGCTGCGAACGCGTTGACCGACGAGGTCTTCGAGTATTGGTCGCAGAACGTTGACCTGCAGGTCGAACTCGACATCGACTTCGTACCCAAGGAGGCAGAACCGCACGAGTTGGAGCCGTTCCTAAAGATCCGCATCCGAAACAACCAGCACCGAGTCACGTTGGACTTCTCGGAACGGTCCGTTGGCTTCGTTTGGTTCTTCTCCTTCCTGGCTTTCTTCTCTGAGTATCGGAACCATCCCGAGCAACTGGTGCTGCTCCTAGATGAGCCCGGACTCAACCTTCATGCGGCGGCACAGGCCGACCTGCTGCGCTTCATTGACGAGAAGCTTGCTGTGGATCATCAGGTGATCTACACGAGCCACTCACCCTTCATGCTCCAAGCCGAGCACCTAGAGCGGGTTCGGCTGGTTGAAGATCGCAAGGGCGAGGGCACCCGCGTCCGAGACGACGCTCTCGGTAGCCAGGAGGAGACTCAGTTCCCGATCCACGCTGCAATCGGGATCAGAGCTGCTCAAACCCTCTTCATCGGTGAGAACACCCTGATCGTCGAGGGTCCGGCCGACCTCATGTACTTCCAAGCCATGAGCGCCCACCTGCAGAGTCTCGGCAAGACACCCTTGGACGAGCGGTGGGTGGTGACGCCGGTCGGCGGCCTCGAGAAGATCCCCACGTTCATCGCCTTGCTCAGTCAGCAACTGAACGCTGCCGCCGTTCACGACTCCGACGGCAAGGGAGTCAAGCGGCTACAAGACTTGATCTCGAAAAGCGTCATCGAGCAGAAGCAGGTCATCAGCGTTCTTGACTTCGCAGTGTCCGACAAGGCTGCGGACATCGAGGACCTGTTCGACGAGGATTGGTACCTCGAGCTCCTCAAGGCGAGCGGAACAGCAAGCGTTCAGGCTGGTGGAATGAGGAGCAAGGATGCGCGTGTGCTCGCGCGGGTCGAGCACCACATAGGTCGCAAGTTCTCTCACTACGCACCTGCCGCGTACCTACGGAGACATCCGGATCGCCTGAGCAACGTCAGCGGTGCCGCCGCGGAGCGGTTCGAGAAGCTCTTCAATACGCTCAACGCACTGCTCTGAGGATCGCTGACGACTTCGGAGCGGCTCTACGCTTCCCAATACACACCAAGGCGCTCGAGACTCTTCGGCGGCGAAGGCTGCGCGCTTCGTAGCCGCGATCATAGAGGTCCTGGCCGACTACGACTGGCGGAGCTACTCCGCTACCGGCTTGTCAAACGGGCTCTACGCGAGTGTTGGTTGGTGTCGGGTGGTCCAAGCCGTGGCGAACTCGGTGGGGGTGAGGTCGCCGTGGGCGCTGTGGGGTCGGTGCTCGTTGTAGTCGATGCGCCAGTCCTCGATGTGCACCCTGTCGGCGGCGACAAGGTGAGACCCGTTCTTCCTCTACGCTGGACAGCGGGCCTCAGCGGGGGATGGCAGTTGCCGCACACACGAGTCTTCATCAGTTCGACGTATTACGACCTCAAGCACGTCCGCGCGTCACTCGACGGCTTTGTCCGAGCGATTGGCTTCGAACCAATTCTATCCGAGAAGGGCAACATCGCCTACCTGCCAACGATCCCGCTCGATGAGTCATGCTACAGAGAGGTTCAGACGGCGGATCTGTTTGTCCTTATCATCGGCGGCAGATACGGGGCAGCCGCGAGTGACCAAGGAGCTCCCACAGAGGGCTTCCATGAGCGGTACGAGTCCATCACAAAGCGCGAGTACGAGACGGCGCTCGAGCGCAACATCCCCATCTATACCCTCGTGGAGAAGGCAGTCCATCTAGAGTACCGCACTTTTTTGGCCAATCGTGAGAATCAAACGGTGAGGTACGCCCACGCAGACAGCGAGAATGTCTTTCTCCTCCTGGAAGAGATTCTCGAACTGCATCGAAATAATCCGATATACGCGTTCGACGACTTCGCGGACGTCGAGAGATGGCTAAAGGAGCAGTGGTCGGGCTTGATACACGACCTTCTGCGTGGCCAGTCGGAAAGGAGCGAGCTCAGGACGCTCCGCAGCCAGGTCTCCGAACTGAGGCAGGTTGCCCAGACACTGAAGATCTATCTCGAGCAGGTGATTCGCACAGTTGACCCTGGGGGGAAGGGCTCCGAGGGTGTAATCGAGGCCGAGGACCAACGCCTCCGCCAGGTTGAGGACGTGACATACGCGACGAGCGGCCTCATGAGGTATCTCCTAGCCACCTCTGGGTTGGATGAGACCGACTTGGCTCAGATGATCGCGGCAGCCGCATCATCCCTCGATCTGATTCGGAGCATCGCGCAGGCGTCGGGGGACGCCGATGCGCTCGCGCGCCAACTGGAACCACTTGCCACTAACCCTGCGTTCCTGTTGGACATCAACGGACTGCGGGCGATTAGCGGGCTTACTCCGTTGTCCGAGTAGCCCAAACTGTGCCAACCGCGAAGGCTCAGCGCAGGTCCAACGCGGAATCGAGCGCGACGGGCCGACGCCGATCAGATGTCGGATGATCGCGTTGCATCGAACTGGCGATTCTCCGTTCCACGCAGTCCACCGGGATGCGCAGGCGCTCGCCGACGTCCCTGTACCAGTCATTCTCGCCGTGGTACCGACTGTGGAGCACCGACGCTGAGAGGTGCTCTGCGGTGGCGAAGATGAATGCTGCGTCGACAGGAGCTGGGATTGCGCAAGCAATCTCCGCGGCCCGCGCGACGAAAGGCGATGTGTCCACGATCTGGATTAGGGACGGGTCTGGTGTATCGGCAATCGCGCTGATCGCGTCCACCAGTTCGGGGTGGAGCTGCTGCAGGTACTCCAGGTAGCCGAGAAGCTCGTTTCCCTTCTCGGTGATGTGTTCGCGAGCCTTTCGTACGCTGACCATCAGGTGAAAGTACTGGCCGGGTGTCGTGACAAGCGTCTCGGGCGTCCGCTGTAGGGTGCCGGTGACAGCAAGCAGCGTGACGTGGGCGTCGCAGACGATCATCGGAGCGGAATACTGCTATGGCCGCGACCGAGGCGTCAAAGTGTCGTCCAACCCGGACACCAGAAGCCGGGCGAGTTTAGTAAGCGCAGACCGCTCGATGAAGACCGCTTGTCCGGATACAGTCCGACGCTCGACCCAGTCTGCCGCCAGGTAACCATCCATCAGTTTGCCTGCCAGTGCGACATCTCCCTGCGCCAAGGCACGTAGCGCTGTAGTCCCCGACCGCTGCGTGGTGAGCGCGCCGCGTGCGAGAGCATGGCGCCGCTGCGAGCGCTTGAAAGCCCACACAGCAAGTTCCAGCGCGGACCGAACAACCTCGGCGGGCGACTCAGTGGCGAGCGCGACCTCAGAGGCGAAGGCGAGGAAGTTTTGAGATACCTGGAGTTCCTTCAACTCGCAGGTTGGGAGTTCTCGGACCTCACGTCGGCAGCCGAGCACAGCCTTGAGCTCTTTGCTCGGGAGGTCGGTTAGCGCCTCCAGGAGATTTAGGTATGCGTGGATCCCAACAATTGCGCTGCGGTGGTCGTCCGTCGGCGCTTCAGCCAAACGGGCGGTCAACTGTTCAGACGCCGCGATGATGTCGAGGAACTCGGTTGACTCCGGTTCCGCCTCACCGGGAGTGACTTCACGCGGCTCGCTCATCGCATCATGATAGCACAATTGTGAATTGCTTCACAATCCACGATGCTGCCGGCATGCGATTCCGCAGGTCGGAATTGCGCAGCATCCCTGAGGTAGACGGCCTAGGCAGGGGCGAGATCATGACTAGATCTCGCCTTGGGGCTCGAGGGCGGTCGGTTCGGCTCGCTCAGGACCTCCATAGGTGCCGACCCTATTCAGCCGGGGTGGTTGCGTCAATCACCGTCGTGCCCACCGTTCTACGTAGACCGCGTAATCCCCGCGTCTTTCAGAGTGGCCGCATCGACACCAGCGGCCCGCCAGGTGCTGTAGCTGATGCCCTTGCGGGCACCGTATGACTTGGCGACCTTGACGAAGCCCTTGCGCGCCCTGTCCAAGTTGCCGGTGCTGGCGGCACTGTGCGAGGCGAGCTCCGCCTCGAGGTTGGCCTTCTCCTGCAGGAGTTGAAGCCGGTTTAGGGCTGAGGCCTCCGGCAGCGACTCGGCGATCACTGCGAGACGCTTCTTGATGCTGTCCGGGGTGCGTTTGCGGCCACGCTTCTTGGGGGTCAGTGACTCGAGTCCTTCGAGGTAGGCCTTCACAAGACGAGACTCCTCGCGACCGGCAGCAAGCGCCGCCTTGTGGTTGGCGGTCATCTTCGTTGAGGGCTTACGTCCACGAGTCTTTGCAGCAGGCATACCAACGACACTAACTCCAAGATGACTCGCCCGTAGGCGCGCCGAATCCCGCTGCCGGTGCAGCGGCTATAGCACAGTCGTTCTCGGGAACTCTCGGGTGTTACGGGGCCTCATTGCCTTGAGCCAAGAACTCGTTACACATGAGCACTCGCGGGTGCTCCGCTGCGGCCCGCAGCCGCTCACCTCATCAGTGGAGCGAGGCTGAACGGGCGATCAACACGAGATGCCTCGCTCCGCCGGGCAACCTCAACGCGCGCGCCCCACGACCTCCCCGGGACTCACGGGTTTCGTGTCAGGAGCACACGCCGATCCAGGCGGATTCACTTCGCGTCATGGACGACGATGCTCGATGCGGACACATGAGAATGTGGTAGGTTCCGGATACTGGGGCGAGTGGCGCCAAGCGCTGCTCCTGATGAGTGGGGGTGCGTCACGTGCGAATGCGCCGGGTGCTGGGAGCCGCAGTGTTTGGGCTCGGCTATCTGCTCAATGCGTTTAGTGGCGCTGAGGTGGCGGGCGCGGCGCCAAGCGAGACTGACGCCACGATTGTGCTTGTCGGGACCCTTCGGGATGCCGCTGGCATGATCGTCGCTGGACGGGATGTCAGGGTGATGCTGCTCGAGTACGTCGAGCCAAGCGAGGTCGCTCCCGGAACGATCCAGTTGGCGACGGTCCTGGGCAACTCGACAACGGGGGACGACGGGTCATACAGCCTGGCGGTGCCAGTCGCCGACATCCCTGCCAGCTACCTCGCACCCGACGGCCAGGTGATTGCTCGGCTCATCGCACCACATCCGACCGGTGCGGTCCTGCAGGTCGCGGACTTCAATATCTATGGAGAGCCAAGCCCCGGGGTTGGCGAGCTATCACCGCCAGCAATGCGCACGATGACGGCGACGGGGCCGGTCTCGCACACCGTCAGGGTGGACGCCACCGCACACCCTACGAGGACGTCCACGGTGGTTCCGATGTCGGCGGCGAGTCGCTCGATAAGCCCTAACGCGGTCGACCCCTATGACTACTGCGATGTGTCTTACGAGTACTACGCGTGGGAAGAAACCGGCCTCGGCGCGCTTCCATGGGCGTCCGACCAGAAGATATTCACCAAGGGGCTCACCCAGATGATCCTGGGTGCGTACAACGGCGTCGAGCACAAACACAACACAGTGGTCTCGGCAGGGGGTGGCTTCTTCGACGGTGGCCTGTCAACCAGCACCATCTCCAGCGTCGACATCGTGCATACCGTGCCGCAGAACCGTAGCTACGACCTGCAGTCGGAGTGGGACTACAACCACCGCCAACTCGCCTGCTACGACACCTTCACGGGTCAGAAGCGTTACGCAGGAGTCGGCGAGTACTACCCATATCGACCCACAGGCTCCACGAGGTTCGTGAGTGCGACAGGAGAGGAATTCGAGTGCTGGGACACCTCGTCCAATCCCGCTAACACAGACATCACCGTGAGCAGGGGGAAGACTCGTTCCACGAGCGGTTCGTTCTCGATCAGTGGAGTGGCGGGGCGTGTCGCGTTGGGTCTGTCGACAAGCTCAAGCACCTCGTCCACCACCATCAACCGGCTCACTGTCGACGGGCGCGGAACGGATGTGCAGACCTTCACGCTCTGCGGCAGCGACGACCTGCCGGTCTACGCCACTCTCGTGCGCGAGAAGTAGTTCGAATGCGTGCACGCCGTGGTGCGGCAGCGCTCGTTCCGCTGCTGCTCATAGCGGCGTGCACAAGCAACACGGATCCGGACGCCGGTCCAACCACCTCAACGGGTGATTCTCGGGGCGGATTGCCGAGCACGCTCGAGGTCGAGACCACCGACGTGATCTATGGCATCGCTGGAACGCAGGCACTCACGCCGATCGGCGACAGGACGATCATGACGTTGGGGGTCGTGATCCAGAATCGCTCCACTTCTGAGGTTCGGATCAGCGAGGTCGAGGTCGCAGAGGCCGCCGGCTTGACCGCTACGCCGAGACTGGTCATCCGAACCCCCCGTGCAGTGACCCAGATCCACGGCGCGATGGGGTTTCCACCCCCGCGCAACTGGGACCCCACCGCCGAGGCAGCGTATTCTGCATTCGCTCTACCCCCTGGGTCCGACAGCGCTCGCTGGGGTGCCCTCGTACTCCTCAGGGTCGACGTAACGGAGCAGTTCGCGTATGCGAAGGGACTCTGGATACGAGGCACCCAAGATGGCCACGCGTTCGAGGACTTTGTCGACACGTTCTACGGCTACTGCAAGGATGGCAACGCGGACGCGACCCCGGAGTGCACCGACTTCGCCAACCAGCACGCGTTCACCCCCTTTGGACCCCCGGGCGGATGATTTCGTGATTGTCGTTACGGTCGACGGACTACCCGAGTGGCCTACATCAGCCCCCGGAGAACCGCCCGCCGGGGCGATCACCATTGAGTTCATCTCCGGCGTCGAGCCCGCGGATTGGCGATGGCTCACCTCGTCAGGCGAGGAACGCCGGTTGCCCCCTTTCGACATCCTCGACGCTGACTGGTCATCCGTCCCGGCACTTCCCGGGGTCGACGTCCGTTACGCGTACACCATCACGGGTCACCCCGTCGCTGAGGTGACAATCGCGGTTGAGGTGCATCACGGCCGGCCGCAAGCTGTCCGCAGCGGAGGTCGGGAGCTCCGCAATGGAATGGATGTTTGGTTTGAGTTCTCGGCGATCCGGGAGATCGAGAATCGCCTCGGGCGCATCAGCGTGGTCGAGCAACTGGCTCCCCCCGCTTGCCTCGACGGCGATCTAGACGCGGCGATGCTCGTCGCCGGGCTGGTCGATGAGAACTGGATCGCGGCACAAGGACTCCGACGGGAGGATGCCCTCCAGCTTCTGGAACTCCTCAATGCGTTAGAGGGCCGATCGCTTCCCCAAGTCACCGATGGGTGACGCACGACGGCTGCTGCGCGGGGCCGTTCGCGATGGACTGGGAACCGGCTGGCAACTCGTTATCGACGACGTCCGAAGCGATCGCATCGAACTGGCCGAGGGCACCGATGCACTCGCGCACGGCGTAAGATCCGACTCCCGCTTCTGCACGTACTGCGCCGCAAAGCCACTCCTCGCGATGGGCATCGCGGCGGCGGTCGACGAGGGCGAGCTCTCGTGGAACGATTTCGTTGGCGATCTGCTACCGGGAGCAAACGAGGTGACCGCACGCCGGACCGTCCGGTCGCTCCTCGATCACACCGCCGGAGTGCTTCGACCGAGCGCGGTCGAGACCACAGTGCTGCCGGGGTCCAGGCGTCTTGAAGCCGCACTCGACCAAGTGCCACGGGTGTTACCCGCAGGCTCATCGGCTTACAGCGAGGCCGCCGCGTGGGTTCTGGCGGGAGCCGTCCTCGAATCAGCGGTTGGACAGACAGCTGCCGTCTATGTGACTGATCGGGTGCTCCGGCCACTCGATCTAGTCGATGAGTTCGACCTGGGGGTTACCGCCGCTACCGACGGAAAGTTCCGGATGAACGTCTCGGTGAGGGGAGGTCGCAGGTGGCCCCTCTTGTTGGAGCGCACCGCCTCGCTCGATTGGTCGACCAATCCCGGGTACGGCGGCCGAGCGTCCACTCGCGGCCTTGTCGGCCTTGCTTCGGAGGTACTCCGCGCCCTCAACGGTAAGGGAGCCGTTCTTGGTACATCAGTGGCTCGGGACTTGATCACCCCCGGGTACACGACCTTCGACACGGTATGGGATCGTCCATGCTCGTTCGGACTCGGCTGGCTAGTCGGACTAGATGAGCATCGATTCGGTCGAGCGATACCAGCGACGGCATTCGGTCAGGTGGGCCTAGTGGGGATGACGGCGTTGTGGGCCGTGCCGGAGGTCGGGTACGCCGCGGGCTATCACATCAACGGGCTGTCCGATGGGGCGACGGCGATCGACTGGCTAAGGGGCGCTGTTACCGACGCCGTTCATTCGGCCTTGCTGAGGCGGTAACGCCGTGTCGCGCCCACCGAGCCCGCTCCTGCTACCTAACCGCCAGATGTCGCTCGGTCGCCTCGACGCGTGTCGCCACCTATTGACATATAGTACATAGGGCGGATACTAGATAAAGCAATATCACCCCACATGAGAAAGGAGTTTACTCATGAAACCTGATCCGATGATTCTATCAATAGACGAACTGGTGCGCTACGCACCCAAGCTGTTCCCTGGACTCACCCAGATGGTCGAGGCCTGCTGGGGCTGGCAGACCTATGACAACACCGCCGAGCTGCATGATCTCGTCACAACCCCCACGAGCGCTCTTGCCGAGGTGGGAGCCATCACGAGCTGGCTCTCCACCCGACGCAAGTCGACCGCGCCGCTGGACATCATGAAACTCGGTCTGGAGGTCGACTGGATCCTGAACCACCTGATCGACGCCGATGTCGAACGACTGCTCTGCCGGCTCGGTCTGGTCACCCCGATCGTTCCAAGCAGCGACTTCGTGGGCGAGCCCTACCGTCGCCTGGTCGACGAGATCCGACTCGGCGTGTCCACCTGGCTCGACAACGCCGAACTCGAGGTTCCACAGCTAGCCGTGGGCTCGTGGCCCGAGCCGAGGAGGTCAAAGGCGGCCTAGCCGGGCGAGATCGGTGCATGGCCTGAATCGCTACGGACGCTCGGACGAGTCTTGGATGTCCTGATGAGTGACGGCGGTGAGTTGGGCCACCACGGAGCTGACCAGTAAGTTCGAGAACGCTTCGACGAGGGGTGCCAGCGCAGCGGCCACCCGATCTGTGGACGCTTACGTTCGGTATGCGGACATATCCGTCCATAGATCAGGCGCTTGTCCCTGATCGCGGATGAGTCGCCGCGCGGCAGAGTGCGCTTCAATGAGGCGATGCACCGCTGGCTCGCGCAGATCGCCGAACGTGGCCAGGCAGTGGCCGACCGTGCGTCGGACGGATGGCGCGAGGTCGAGTCGCGGTCGGTGGTGGCGCAGCTCCTGGCCGACCTGTACCGCCGCTACAAGCGCACCAACGCGTCGCTCATCGTGGGGAGCCTCGCCTACCGCATCTTCCTGTTCATCGTGCCGTGCGTGCTCGTCGTCGTGGCGCTGGCCGGCTACGCGAACGCCTCCGGCGGGGACGCCGGCGCAGGTACGGGGCAGGATCTGCGCCTCAGCGAGGCCCTTCGGTCCGCGATCTCACAGGCGGGGCAGGACTCGGGAAACGGCTGGCACTTCGCGCTGCTGATCGGCCTCGCCGGCGCGCTCATGGGCGCCTACAGCCTGTACACGACCCTCTTCCTCGGCTACGCGCAGGTGTGGGAGCTCCCGTCGCAGGAGAACCGCAAGCGGCTCGCGTCGATCGCCCGGTTCGTGGGCGGCCTGGTCGTCTTCATCGGGTTCCTGTACGCGATGGCGTGGGTCCGCCGGCACGGCCCGATCCTCGGAGGTGCAGGGATCACGATCTCGATCGCGGTCAGCCTGGGGCTGTTCGTCCTCATGTCGCTGGCCCTACCGCACCGCGGGCACGACTGGGTGAACATGGTGCCCGGCGCCGTCGCGGGGGGCGCGGCCACGCTCGGGCTTCAGACCGCGGCGGCGACTTGGCTGCCCAACCAGATCGCCGACCGCTCGCAGACCTACGGCGTGCTCGGAGTGGCCATCGCGCTGCTCGCCTACCTGGCGCTGATCGGTTCGGTGCTCGTGCTCATCCCGCTCGTGAACGCCACGTGGCTCGACCACGTCGAGGCGCGCGGCGGCTCCGAGCGCCTCGCGGCCTTCGGGGAGCGCGCGCAGGCGATGGTGCGGCGGTCGAGCGCGACCGCCCCGTCCGATGGCGGCGATGGCGACGACGGGCCCGCTGCCCCCTGAGCCCTGAGCTGAGCCAGCGGGTCAGCCGTTGAGCAGGCGGTCCTTCTGGACCGCGAACTCGGCGTCGGTGAGCACGCCTTGCTCGTGCAGCGCGGCCAGGTCCTTCAGCTGGGCGATCATGTCGGCTCCGCCCGGCGCGGGCGCGGCCTGCTGCGCGGCCCACTGCTGCTGAGCGGCCCAGTTCGGATCTTGGGCCGGCGGCGCCGGAGCGGCGGCCGGAGCCGCTGCAGCAGCCTTGGCCTGCTGGCGCTGCGCCACGTTGCCGGCCACGGCCGTGGCCGTCCCCGCCACCACCGCCGTGCGGGCCATCGTCCCCACGAGTCCCGGTCGTCCTACCCGTCGTCTACGCATCGTCTCTCCTCGTCTCAGTCCGTCGCCGCAAGCGCGTCGATCACGTCGCTGGCCGCCAACCGCCCGGTCGCGACCACCTCGCCGCCGGAGGCCCGCATGGCCGTCACAAACGGGACGGCCCAGGTGTTCTCCCACACCAGGATGGCCGCGGAGCTGTTCGGGGCGAGCTCCTCCGCCGCCTCGAGGAGCTCCTCGTCCGACACCAGGTCGGACAGGAAGTCGGACAGCCCCCGCAGCGTTCCGCACTCGGAGTCGTCGAGGTCCTCCAGCTCGGCGGTGGTGATGTTGCCGTCGCCGTCCTTGGCGATGAACGCGAGGTCCAGGATCCGGACGGTGCCTCTGGCGATCAGGTCGGTCAGTGCCGGCAGCACCTTGCCGTTGAACTTGTTCCCCGGGAACTCGACCACCAGGTAGTCGATGGGGCCGAGCACGTCTTCTGTGGTGTCACCCAAGCCAATGCACCTTCCTGTCGGGTTCCGCGGACGCTATCGGATCACAGGTACCGCCGGCGCACGAGCCAGCGGTAGCAGGGGAACCCCCAAAGCGGCGGCAGGTAGAAGCTCGTGAACCGATAGGCCAGCGCGGCAGCGGCGGCTGTCTCGGCCGACATCCCGGCGGCCACGAGCCCCAGCGTCAGCCCGGCCTCGCTGACGCCGATGCCGCCGGGCACCGGCAGCAGGCCGGCGAAGAGGCTCACCACCGTGTTGATGAGGACGAGCTCCCCGAGCGACACCTGCGCGCCGAACGCGTAGACGCACGTCGACAGGGCGATGCCGAACAGCACCTGCGCCGCGAGGTTCCCGCCGACGAGCTGCACCAGCTTCTTCGGCGACCGCAGCACGCGAAGGGCCTCCCACGCCTCCTCGATCACCCCGCGCACCCTGCGGCGCACGCTGGGGACCAGCAACGCCGCGAGCACCAGCACCACGAGCACCCCCATGACGACGAGCGCCACGGTCGCGAGGCCGCTCAGGTCGGCGACATCGGTGGAGAACCCGACGTCGATGTCCGCCAGGAAGAACAAGCTCAGGAACAGGACGATCTGCACAACGAACCCGCACACCGAGTCGATGACGCCCGCGGAGACCGCTGTCGCGGGCCTGATCCCGCAGCGCTGGAAGAACCGGACGTTGACGGCCACCTGTGCTGCCGTGCTCGGGATGGCCAGGTTCACGTAGGTGATCGCGAACTGCAGCGTGGTGAGCGGACCGAGCGGGACGGGCTGCTCGACGGACCCCAACGTGCTGACCGCCGACGGGAAGCGCGGCAGCTGCGCGAGGAGCAGCGCGAAGGCCAGCCACCACCAGCTGGCATCGGCGAGCTCAGCTCGGAAGGTCTGGATGTCGAGGTGGGCGATGAGACCGAGCAACGTGTAGGCAGCGACGATCGCGAGGCCGACCCCCACCAGGGATCGGCCCGAGACGCGGCGCAGCTTGGTCAGCGGCGGTTCCGGCGCACCCAGGAGGGCGCTGGTCTCCGCGCGCACGTGATCGAGCTCGACCTCCTCCCGCCGGAGCGCGCCGAGGACGCCCGTCGGCATCGCCGCCTCCTGCAGGAACGGCACGACCTCGAGGAGGGCGTCGTCACCGTGGCGCCTCCGGAACATCGCGGCCGCCGCGTCCTGCCCGATGAACAGGGTCGCAACCGCCAGCGCCTGGGCTCGGTCTCGCAGCACGTCGGTCGGCGCCTGGATCGCGGACGCGGCGGACAGGTCGGCGATGCCGAGGCGACCGTCGGTCTGCCGCGCCAGGCGGTCGAGGTCGAGCCAGCGGATCGCGATCCCGGTGTCGTGGAGCTTGGCCAGCTCATCCCACAGGCCCTCCACCGCGGCGGCATCGACCGCCGCCGGGTGGTCGTCGAGGGGGACCCCGTCAGGGCGGACGACCAGGAGGGCGTCGCCACGGCCGGCGCTCCCCGCGCTGACGAGCGTCGGGACCCGCACGTTGGCCCGTTCCGCGAACAGCAGCATGAACGCCTCGTGCTCCACCAGCTCGACGCGACTGAGCCGCGCGGTGCGGTGGCTTCCCCGGTACCAGAGCGCCCGCCAGAGGCTGGTCAGCAGCTGCCCGTCCCACGCATCGCGGCCGTACACCTTCACCGACAGCGGTCCGGAGGCGTCGTGGCCGTCGAAGCGGACCACGCCGTGCGCGTGCATGGTCGTGATGTCGAGGACCTCGGCGTCGACCCCGAGGTCGCGGAGCGCGAGCAGGATGCGCGCCGTCGTGGGCCTGCCTCCGGGCGAGCCGACCAGGAGGTGGACCAGCGACGCGGAGAGCATCCCGACCGCGATCGCCGCCAGCCCCCCTGACAGCTGCGACGCGCCGAGGAACGACGCGGCGATGACCTGGCCCAGCATGATCCAGCGTCCGAAGTGACGGAACGGCCGGGTCAGGTGCGGCGCCGCCGTCGAGATCGCGGCGACGGCGATCACCAGCGCGAGCGGTGGGAACGACGGGGGTCCGTTGGCGTCGCCCAGCGAGCGCAGGCCGCGCCACGCGTGGTCGCTCAGGAGGCTCGCCGCGACGAAGGCCACCAGCAGCGACGTTAAACCTGCGGCGAGCAGGTCGCGGGTCAGGGTGAGCCGGCGGCGAGCAACCGACGCGATCATCAGAACCGCCGCCCAGGCGATCGGCGTCCAGAGGAGGATGAGCCACACGACGTCCAGCACGTCCGGGAACGTGGCCAGCAGCTCGGACATCCGCGCGTCGATGTTGCGGCCGATGCGCGAGAGGGCGCTGAGGATGATCAGCGAGACGACGGCCACCACGGCCAGGGCGATGTCGGTGGGACGCCGGCTCCGCGGCTCGGTGCGCGTCGACGCGAAGAGCTGGACGCCGGGGCCGGGCAGCGCGACGTGCGACAAGGCTCGCGACGTCGCCACGAGGCGATGATACGCGGGCGGGCCGCGGTCTCGCGGTTCTCGAGCGCGTGGTCGCAGCCGGGCGTAGGTTCGCACGGGTGATCCCCACCGCACCCTTCGGTCGCACCGGCCACACGAGCACGCGCGTCGTCTTCGGGGCCGCTGCCCTCGGCGGGCTGCGCCAGGAGCGCGCGGACCAGGTGCTCGAGCGGCTCCTCGCGGCCGGCATCAACCACCTCGACACCGCAGCCATGTACGGCGACTCGGAGCTCCGGATCGGCCCCTGGATGGCCGAGCACCGTCGGCGCTTCTTCCTCGCCACGAAGACCGGGGTGCGCTCGGGCTCGGGCGCCCGCGCCGAGCTCGAGCGGTCGCTCGAACGGCTGCAGGTCGACTCGGTCGACCTGATCCAGCTTCACAACCTCGTCGAGCCAGACGAGTGGGAGGTGGCGCACGGCCCCGGCGGGGCGCTCGAGGCACTCGCGGCGGCGCGGGACGAGGGCCTGGTGGGCCACATCGGCGTCACGGGCCACGGCACGCGCATCGCCCGCATGCACATCCGCAGCCTGGAACGGTTCGACTTCGCATCGGTGCTACTGCCTGTCAGCTACGTCGCCCTGCAGGACCAGGCCTACCGCGCCGACGTCGACGAGCTGCTCGCGCTGTGCGCCGAACGGCAGGTCGCCGTGCAGACGATCAAGGCGATCGCCCGCCGCCGTTGGCCCGCCGGCCACGACGGCCGGCGCTTCAGCTGGTACGAGCCGGTGCAGGACCCGGCAGCCATCGGGCGGGCGGTCCGATGGGTGCTCGGCCACGACCAGCTCTTCCTCAACACGTCGAGCGACGCCACGCTGCTCGCCGCCGCCCTCGACGCGGCCGCCGACACCGGACCCGTCCCCACCGACGATGAGATGCAGGCCGACGTCGACGCCCACGGCATCAGCGCCCTCTTCGACGGCGCCGACCTCGAGCGCATCTGAGCGCCGCGGGATCGAGCCGCCCGCTGCTTGTGTCGGTCGTGGTCGCTGGGCGTCGAGCGGCGACACGGGCTCGATGTGGACGGGCCCTCAGTCCTCGTCGGTGCGGTGCGCCGTGGTGCGGTAGTCGCCGAAGGGCTCGTCGCGCTGCTGCAGCGCGGCCGTGAGCCCCTTGCTCCGCATCTCGCCGAGGAACACGTCGAAGCTCTCCTGGTGGATGCCGAGCGCGCAGATGTCCGTGCCGGCCCGGATCGACTGACGCAGCCCCATGTGGTCCATGGCCCGGTGCACGGTGCGCTTGTTGAGCTGCACGATGTCCGGCGGCAGCAGCGCGATCCGCTTGGCGACCGAGAGCACCTCGTCGTCGAGGTCGGCCGCGGGGAACGCTCGGTTGGCCCACCCCAGCTCGACGGCCTGCACCCCCGAGATCGAGTCGCCCGTGACCATCATCTCCATCGCCGCCCGCATGCCGAGGAGCCAGGCGTGGAACTGCATGTCGGGCACGCCGAAGCGGACCGCGGGGTACCCCATCTGGGCGTCGGTGGCGACGTAGACGAGGTCGCACCCGGTGGCCAGCTCGCTGCCGCCGGCAAGGCAGTAGCCGTGGACCTGGGCGATCACCGGCTTCTGCAGGTCCCAGATGCCCATCCAGGTCTCGGTGACGTGGCGAGGCCACTGGCCCTCACCCGGCGCCGTGAAGTGCGGGTACTCGTGCCCCTCGTTGCCGCCGCCGAGGTCGTAGCCGGCTGAGAAGCAGGGACCGGCGCCGCGCACGATCGAGACGTGGACGTCGTCCTCGAGGTCGGCAGCCTGGAGCGCGTCGATGAGCTGGCCGCGCAGCGGGTGGTTCAGCGCGTTGCGCTTCTCCGGGCGGTTGAGGGTGAGGCGCCGGACGTGGGGCGCGGGGTTGTCGATGAGGACGAGCGGGTCGGTCACCGCAGCAGTACACCATCACGGGCCACGCGCGGAATGCTTGACGACGCAAGTATGTTGGAAGGCGGCACACTGCCCTCGAAGGAGCCAGACCATGCCGGTGACCCGACTCAACCACGCCGTCCTCTACGTCCGCGACGTCGACGTGACCCGCGAGTTCTACGAGCAGGCGCTCGGCTTCCAGACGTTGATCCACAGTCCGGGCCAGGCGGCCTTCCTCCGGGCGCCGGGCTCCACCAACGACCACGACCTCGGGGTGTTCCAGATCGGCTCCGATGCCGGCCCGAGTGGCGCGGGGCGCACCACGGTGGGGCTCTACCACCTCGCCTGGGAGGTCGACACGCTCGACGAGCTCGAGCGGCTGAAGGGTGTCCTCACAGAGCGGGAGGCCCTCGTTGGTACGTCCGACCACGTGACGACCAAGTCGCTCTACGCGCGGGACCCCGACGGCATCGAGCTGGAGGTCTGCTGGATCCTTCCGGCCGATGTCGTCACGCCGGAGCTGCGCGCCGACGCAGCCTCCAACCCGCGGCCGCGGCCCCTCGACCTCGAGGCCGAGAAGGCCCGCTACGGCGGGTCGACCCGCGGTGGGATCGGCGTGTCGATCCCCGGCGTCGTGCTGGGCTGAGCCCACCGCAGGCCATCCGCGGGGACAAGGGCTGTTCGGCCCATTCAGCCCCTTCGGCGCAGATGCCGATCCCACCGAGGTGGTGCAATCAACCGAGCGAGACGTGGTGGGGGCCCGGCTCCCGTCGCCGCGGCTCGACGCGCCGGCACGCCCCCACGGAGAGGTCCGGATCGACGAGGTCTGGGACCACGAGGCGTTCCGCACAGTCGACACCTCGATCGGCGCGCTCGTCCTGCAGCTCACCCGCGCGCTCGTCGGCCTGACGACCGCGTACGTCGTCGCGCGCATCCTGACGGAGCGGGTGCTCGGGCTGGGCGACGGGGCCGGCGAGGTCATGGTCGCCACCGGGGTCCACGTCACGTTCGCCGGGCTGGCGCTGTTCGTCACCTCGGCGCGGCCGATCCGGCGGGACCTCACGGCGCAGCGTGCGCTGTTGCGTGAGAACGAGGCGCAGATGGTCGAGCGGGTCCAGCAGCAGGCGTTCCAGCGTGACCTGCAGGACGCCCTCGACATGGGCGAGACCGAGGCCGATGCCCTCGAGGTGACGGCCAAGGCGCTCCGCGACGCAGCACCCGGGGCCGCGGAGCTGCTCGTGGCGGACGCGAGCCGGGCACACCTCCGTCGCGCCGCGGTGGCGGCCGGCGGCGTCGCCCCGGGCTGCGGCGTCGAGACGCCCTGGGGCTGCCCGGCCGTGCGGCGAGGGCGCACGCTCTTCTTCGAGAGCAGCGACGACCTCTCGTCGTGCCCCCGACTGTCCGATCGAGCGGGCGATCCGTGCTCCGCGATCTGCGTGCCCATCACGATCCTCGGCACACCGACCGCGGTCATCCACGCCACCGCGCCCGCCGGCAGTGGGGCCTGGTCGTCCTCGGTGACCGAGCGGATCGAGGGAGTGGCGGCCCAGGTGGGGACCCGGCTCGGCGTGCTGCGGGCGATGGCGAAATCACAGCTGCAGGCCGAGACGGACCCCCTCACCGGGCTGCTCAACCGCCGGGCGATGGAGGAGCGCGTCCGCCACCTCCGCGAGGCGGAGACGCCCTTCGCCCTGGCGATGGCTGACCTCGACCACTTCAAGCGGCTCAACGACAGCTACGGCCACGACACTGGCGACCGCGCCCTGCGGACGTTCGCCCGTGTGCTCCGCGAGGTGGTCCGCGACAACGACGTGGTCGCGCGCCATGGCGGTGAGGAGTTCGTCATCGTCCTCCCTGGCGTCGACGCGCTGGCGGCGGCGCCGGTGCTCCACCGGATCCGCGAGCGGTTGCAGGAGGCCGTCGGCACCGCACTCATCCCGGAGTTCTCCGTGAGCATCGGGCTCGCCGACTCGACCTGGTCGAGCGACCTCACCGACGTGCTCCGCGCCGCGGATCACGCCCTGATGGAGGCCAAGGCCCAGGGCCGCGACCGCCTCGTGATCGCGGACCCACCGGCTCCGGGTGGGATCCTCCCCAGCCTCCCGGTCCCGGAGCCCGAGCTGCCCTGAGGACTCGAGCGGAACGGCAGAGCCGTCCCGCTCGGCAATGAGGCGCCGACCTTCGGCCGGCACTGAACGAATTGCCGATCCGCGCACGTCCTGAGCCGGCTCGTCGGGCGCGCGGCTGGGCTGGCAGGCTCGTGGCCGTGGGAGACGAGTCCGACCTGTCCGAGCAGCTCATGGCCGCCGCCGAGCTGCTGGAGGCGGTGAGCGCGGACCGCTCCCTGCTCGACGGCCTGACGGCCGAGGACCGGATCCGCTTCCTCAACGCTGCCGCGGACGCCTTCGAGCCCGATGTCGATGCACGGCGCCGGCAGACCAAGGCACGGCGCCGGCAGGAGAAGCACGCAAAGCTGCGGCGAGACGAGGGCGTGCTCACGGATACCGGCATCCGTCGCCTGCGGGCGAAGCCCGTGTTCATGACGCCCAACGTGTTCCCGCCGGAGGAGCTCGACGAGCAGACGGTGGACGACGAGGCGACGGCGCCAGCGGGCGGACCCCGCACGGGTGAGGAGCAGCACTGCTACGTCTGCAAGCGGAAGTACACGGAGATCCACCACTTCTACGACCAGCTGTGCCCGACGTGCGCCGACGTGAGCTTCGTCAAGCGCACTGAGACGGCCGACCTGCGCGGGCGCGTCGCGCTGCTCACGGGCGGGCGGGTGAAGATCGGCTACCAGGCAGGCATCAAGCTGCTGCGCGCGGGCGCCTCGCTCATCGTCACCACGCGCTTCCCCCGTGACGCCGCGCTGAGGTACAGCCAGGAGGACGACTTCGACGACTGGTGCCACCGGCTCGAGGTCTACGGGCTCGACCTGCGGCACACGCCCAGCGTCGAGTCCCTCTGCCGCCACTTGTGCGCGAGCGCGCCGCGCCTCGACTACATCGTCAACAACGCCTGCCAGACCGTGCGGCGCCCACCCGCGTTCTACGAGCACATGCTCGAGCTCGAGACGGCGGCGGCAGACGGCCTCCCCGCCCGCGCCCTCGCGCTGCTCGGCGGCGTCGACGGCGTGCGGGCGCCGGACCTGCTCGGTGGCCGCGCCCCCGCCCTGGTCGAGCGGGTGGCGCCGAGCGCCGAGCTGTCGCAGCGGATGCTGCTCCCGGGGGACGCCGACCCGCCGTCGCGCCTGTTCCCCGCGGGCGCGCTCGACCAGGACCTGCAGCAGGTCGACCTCCGCGACCGGAACTCGTGGCGGCTCACCCTGTCCGAGGTGTCCTCCGTCGAGCTGCTCGAGACCCAGCTCGTCAACGCGGTGGCGCCCTTCGTGCTGAACGCACGCCTCAAGCCGCTGCTGATGCGCACGCCCGAGCGGGACAAGCACATCGTGAACGTGTCGGCCGTGGAGGGGCAGTTCTACCGTCGGTTCAAGACCACCCGGCACCCGCACACCAACATGGCGAAGGCCGCCCTGAACATGATGACGAGGACGTCGGCGGCGGAGTACCACGCCGACGGCATCCACATGAACAGCGTGGACACCGGTTGGGTGAGCGACGAGGACCCGGTGGCGATCGCGGCGCAGAAGCGCGCCGAGCACCGGTTCCACCCGCCGCTCGACATCGTGGACGGCGCGGCGCGGATCGTCGATCCGATCATCACCGGGGCCAACACCGGGGTGCACGTGTGGGGGCAGTTCCTCAAGGACTTCACCACGACTGACTGGTAGCGCGGCGAGGCGGCCACCCGGCTGGTGGCCGCCTCGAGCGCTTGGTGGTGAGCCGGTGCTAGCTCTGGACCACCTTGTGGTGGTGGCGCAGGCCCATGAGGACCAGGACCAACATGGCGCCGCCGGCCGCGAAGGCAGCGATGGCAGCGATGCCGGCGATCCGGCCGACGGTTGCCCAGGCGAAGGCCGTCAGGAGGAGGCCCCGGAGGGTCTCGCCCCTGAACAGCGTGTTGCGCTGGCCGGTGATGGCGGCCGCTTCGCCTTCGAGCTCGGCGATGGTGGCCTCGTCCGCGCCTTCGGCGACGGCGGCCTCGACGGCGGCGTTGGCCTCCCGCTCAGGCGTGCCGAGGTCGGCGTAGGTGGCGCCGTCGGCGATGCCCATGAGGTGGCCGTTGATGAAGCTGGCGTAGGCCTCGGCCTCCGGGCCCGTGTTCACGTCCTGGCCGGCGAACTCGAGGAGGTCGGCGCGACCGTCTTCCTCGAGAGCCTCGGCGGGCGGGAACGCGATGTTCTGGGAGGACAGCTCATCATCGACGTAGTCGGCAGCGAAGTTGCTGCCCCACATGAGCAGGGCACCGGCGACCACGAAGGCCACCGTCGCGACGGCGCCGATGGCGATGAGCACGCTGTCGATGGTGCGTCGCTTCAGGGCGACGACGGGTTCTGCCTGCGTGGCGACGATCCGATCAACGGACGCCTCACTCGGGGTGATTGTCGTCATTGTCACGTCTCCTCCTTGGGGATCTCAGTCTCTGAGATGACCGTACGAAGAAGCAGGGCCCGGGCGCAGGGGCCAGAGGTCCCTAGCTCACGGCCAGAGGCCCCTTCATCGCTCGATGAAGTCGAACAGGTGCCGGTCGGGCACGAACGGCGGCGGGGGGGTACGCAGTCCGGCGGTGCCCACCCCGAAGAGGAAGCCGTCCTCGCGGTCGAAGGCGATCTCCTCGAAGCCAGCGTCGACGTACCACTGGCGGATCGCGGGTGTGAGGTCGGGCTCGGCCCGATGGCGCGTCCAGATCGTGGTGGCGCCTGGGGCACAGAGCTCGGGCAGGTGCGCCACGGTCGTGGCGACATCGGTGTCGCTGACGTTCCCGTAGACGCCGCACACCAGAAGCAGGTCGGCCGGCACACCCCTGGCGAACGACGACGTGTTCGACGCATCGCCCTGGAGGACCTCGACGCCCGGGAGGTCGGCCTCGTCGACGGCTCGGCGCGCCTCCGCCACGTTGCGCTGGTCGAGCTCTACGAGCAGGGCGTGGACGTCGTCCCGGCGGCGGTGGTGGCGGAGGACATCGAGCAGGTCGCGGCCTTGTCCTGCGCAGATGCTCAGCACGCGGATCGGCCCCGGGAGGGCTTCGTCCAGCATCACACCGATGCGTCGCTGGACCCAGCGCAACCGGCGCTCGAGGTTGGAGCCCGGGTCGTCGTAGGGGGCGTGCCAGGCCACCCAGTCGGGGGCGTCGAACGTCACCTCCCGATGGTGCCACGGACGCGCGAGGATCGGCGCATGGTCCTCGATCCCGTCGTTCCCACCAACGCCGAGGTGTCCGCTGTCGATCGCGCGCACATCTTCCACTCCTGGTCGGCGCAGCACCTGATCAACCCGGTGCCCCTCGCGGGTGGCTCCGGGTGCGAGATGTGGGACCACGACGGCAACCGCTGGCTCGACTTCTCGTCGCAGCTCGTGAACCTCAACCTCGGGCACCAGCACCCCAAGGTGATCGCGGCGATCGTCGAGCAGGCCGAGCGGCTCTGCACCGTCGCGCCGTCGTTCGCCAACCAGACGCGCAACGAGGCGGCGCGCTTGATCGCCGCCCACACCCCTGAGGGCCTCGACCGGGTGTTCTTCACGAACGGGGGTGCGGAGGCGAACGAGAACGCGATCCGCATGGCCCGCGCCCACACGGGGCGCGACAAGGTGCTCGCCGCCTACCGCAGCTACCACGGGGGCACCGCGGCCACCATGGCGCTCACGGGCGAGCCCCGCCGGTGGGGGTCCGAACCAGCCATCCCCGGCGTCGTCCACTTCATCGGCCCGTACCCCTACCGCTCGTCCTTCGGTGCCACCGGCGAGCAGGAGGAGGCGGATCGCGCGCTCGCCCACCTCGCCGAGGTGGTCCAGTACGAGGGCCCCGATCGGATCGCGGCGGTCGTCCTCGAGACGATCGTCGGCACGAACGGCGTGCTCGTGCCGCCCGCCGACTACCTGCCCCGCGTCCGGGAGCTGTGCGATGCCCACGGCATCCTGCTCATCCTCGACGAGGTGATGGTGGGCTTCGGCCGCACGGGCGAGTGGTTCGCCGCCGACCACTGGCAGGTCGCTCCCGACCTGCTCTGCTTCGCCAAGGGCGTCAACTCCGGATACGTGCCCCTCGGCGGCGTTGCGATGACCGATGCGGTCGCGGAGACGTTCTCCGAGCGCGCATACCAGGGCGGGCTCACCTACTCGGGCCACCCGCTGGCGTGCGCCGCCGCCGTCGGTGCCATCCGTGCCATGGAGGACGACGGCGTGATCGAGCACGCCGCCCACATCGGCACCGACGTGCTCGGCCCCGGACTCCGCGAGCTGGCCGGCCGCCACGCGTCGGTCGGCGAGGTGCGCGGCCTCGGCTGCTTCTTCGCCGTCGAGCTGGTGAAGGACCCGAGCACGCGCGAGGGCCTCGTGCCGTTCAACGCGTCGGGTGACGCGGCCAAGCCGATGGTCGAGGTCGTGAACGCGTGCAAGAGCCGCGGCCTGTGGCCCTTCGCCCACTTCAACCGAATCCACATGGCCCCGCCGCTCATCGTGCGCGACGACGAGGTCGGTCGCGCCCTCGACATCCTCGACGAAGCGCTGGTGGTCGCCGACGGCTTCGTCGGCTGATCGCTACGAAGTCGGCGGCTACGCCGCCGACTTCTCGAGGATGTGGACGCCGCAGGCGGAGCCGAGGCCGATGACGTGCGCCAGGCCGACCTTCGCGCCGTCGATCTGGCGGTCGCCGGCCTCGCCGCGGAGGTGGTGGCACACCTCCCAGATGTTGGCGATGCCGGTGGCGGCGATCGGGTGGCCCTTGGACTGGAGGCCACCGGACACGTTCACCGGCTTGGTGCCGTCACGCCACGGGGCGCCGCTGTTGAAGAAGTCGACGGCACCGCCCTGCTCGCACAGCTGCAGGTTGTCGTAGTGGACGAGCTCGGCCGTGGCGAAGCAGTCGTGGAGCTCGACGAGGTCGAGGTCGTCGGGGCCGAGGCCGGCCTGCTCGTAGGCCTGGGTGGCCGCCATGCGCGTCAGCGTGTTCACGTCGGGGAGGATCTGGCAGCTCTCCTGCCAGGGGTCGCTCGTGAGGATCGACGCGGACACCTTGACGGCCCGCCTCTGCTGCTCGAGCGACAGCGTCTTGAGCTTGGCGCCGGATACGACGACCGCGGCGGCCGCGCCGTCGCAGTTGGCCGAGCACATCGGCCGCGTGTTCGGGTAGGCGATCATCCTGTCGCCCATGATCTGCTCGAGCGTCATCTTCTTCGTGTAGGCGGCCAGCGGGTTCAGCGTGGAGTGGCTGTGGTTCTTCTCGCTGATCTTGGCGAAGAGCTCGAAGCTGGTGCCGCCGTACTTGTGCCCGTACTCCATGCCGATCTGGGCGAACGTGCCGGGCATCGTGTTCGTGCCGATGCGCCCGTCGGTGTTGGTGACGGCGCCGTACCGGCCGCTGGGCTCGTAGACGTGCTTGTCGCTCTTGGGCGTGCCCCCGCCGCCGAGGAGGCCCGCACCCGCGAGCTTCTCCACGCCGACGGCGAGGCCCATGTCGCACTCGCCGGCCTTGATGGCCATGATTGCCGTGCGGAGCGCGGTGGCGCCCGTCGCACAGGCGTTGGACACGTTGTAGACGGGGATGCCGGTCTGTCCGATCTGCTTCTGCAGCTGCTGGCCGATGCCGCCGCCGGGGTTCATCAGGTTGCCGGCCGCCAGCACGCCCATGTCCTTCATGGTCACGCCGCCGTCGGCCAGCGCGGCCATGGCCGCCTGGGCGGCGAGGTCGACGGTGTCGAGGTCGGGGTACTTGCCGAACTTCGTCATGTTGATCCCGAGGATCCAGATGTCGTCAGCCATGGTCATGCCTCCAGGAGCTCGAACCCGAAGCCGATGGCCTCGGTGCCGTCATCGTCGGTTCCCACCACGTAGGTGGCCAGCTTCACCTTCATGCCGAGCGATACGTGCTCGGGATCGGGGTCGGTGCCGATCACGTTGCCGCGGACGCTCGTGCCGTCGCAGTCGATGACGCCGGCCACGAACGGGACGGGTACCCCCGGCGCCGCGAACGCGACGATCGTGAACGCCTTGAGCTCGCCCTCGGTGGCGATGGCCACGTCCTTGAACTCCGTGGCGAAGCACGAAGCGCAGGCGTTGCGGCGGTCGAAGAACCGAGCCCCGCACGAGGTGCACTCCTTGGCCACCAGGTGCGGGTCGTCGCCCAGCACGAGGTAGTCGACGATCGGAACGGCTGCGGCCATCAGTCCCCCTCTTGGTCTCGTCCTGCCCATTCGCTAGCAGGTCGCTGCCGGGGCGTCGAAGCCGGGCCGGGCTTTGGCTTGGGTGCCGGCTTGAGCTTGGGCTTGGGCGTGGTGAAGCGGGCCCACTCCTTGGCGCAGCGGTCCTTGTCCCAGATCCCGTCGTGGGCGACGATCCGGAACCGGAACGCCAGCGACCGCCCGGCCGGCCAGGTCAGCGCCCGGTCCCAGAGGAAGGCGGCGTTCACGAAGTTGCTCCACCCGTCGTGACCGTAGGTGGCGGACTTCGTCGACGCGTACCAGGGCACCGGGTGGCGCGGGTTGTGGGGATGGTCGAGCAGCAGGACCCCGGCCTCGCTTCCCTCGACGGTGCCGCTCAGGTCGAGCCAGTCGGCAGTGGTGCCGAGCAGGCGCTCGTGGGCCGTACCGTCCGGGAGCAGCAGGCGGGTGTCGGTCCAGTCGGCCCGGCCGCGGAGCGCCAGACCGCCGTACCCGCCCCAGGTGGTGAACTCGGTGCGGTCGAGCACCACGTCGACCCGAGGGGTGAGCGTGATGTCCCAGTCGATGGCGTAGGCGTCGTCGAGGTCGACGTGGGTGAGGGTCCGCTCGTCGACCATGACCACCGTGCGGCGGTCGGGACGGATCCAGTGGACGGTCTTGTCGTCGACGTGGCGGAGCACGCCGTACGCATCGACCTCCTCCCAGAAGTTCTCGCCGTTGACGTACTTGATCGTGAACCAGAGCCCGTGGTGCCACGGGTGGTCGGCAGGGGCGTCCCTGGTGAGGGTGACCCCGGCCGGGGTGCGGAGCGGGTGCACGTGCGGCCGCCGGCTGTGGTCTCGGTGGTAGGTCCAGCGCTCAGGCACGCGTCCTCCGCTTCGCGGCGATCAGCAGCGACCGATCCGGGTGCTCCTTGTAGAACGGGTCGAGCGGGAAGCACCCCGACACGAGGCCGTTGCGCGGCGCGGTCGTGCAATCGCTGAAGGTGCGGCACAGGCGGCGCTGGTCGACCGGCCGCCCGGCGAGCACGTCGCCGGGCAGGTCCGGGTAGCTCAGCGCCATGCGGCCGATGCCGACGAGCGCGGCCCCGCCGTCCCGCACCACCGCCGACGCGACGTGAGGCAGCCACTCCTGCAAGTAGGAGAACCCGCTGGCGACGACGGTCACCGCTGGCCGGGCCGCCGCGATCGCAGCCGCGCTGTCGAGCAGCCGGGCGACCCCGACGAGCGGGTCCTCGGGCGGCGCGTAGCCGTCGCTCGGAGGGAACCAAGCCGGGCGCTGCGCGTGCGGGCAGTAGTAGGGGCTGCCGGCGGTGACGCACAAGAGGTCGATGCCGAGGAGGTCGACGAGGGCCACTGGGTCGGCGAACCCCCACGGCCCGTCGACCTCCGCCTCGCCGCGCCCGTCGGGACCGGGCCGGTGCGGCGCGACGTCGAAGGTGCTGAGCCGCACGCCGACGCGGATGCCCTCCGCGCGCACCCGCTCGATGATCGTGCGCATCGGGGCGGCGTTGGCCTCGAGGTCGCCGGCTCCGGACAGGAGCTCGTGGAGGAGGTAGCCGTGGCAGGCCTTCACGTCGACGAAGTCGAACCCGGCGTCGCGCGCGAGGCAAGCGGCGGCGACGTAGTCGTCGGCGATCCCGCCGAGCTCCGCCGCCGTCAGGGCCACACCGGTGCGCCGGGCGTCCAGCAACGGGTCCGGGCGCGCCGGGCGGGGGTCCACCGACCAGCGCCCGCTGTGGGTGAGCTGCAGACTCGTGACCTGGTCGGTGGCCAGGAGCCCACGGAGGTCCGACAGATCCGCCGCCGACGTCGGCCCGAGGCAGAGCTGGTGCGGGTTGGCCCGCCCTTCGGGCCGGACCGCGAAGGCCTCGCCGCCCCACACGAGCCCCGCTCCGCTCGCGCCGAAGCGCTGCCAGCGCCGGCGCACCAGGTCCGTGGGCCGACCGTCGGCGGTGCCGTCCCATCCCTCCATCGGGAGGATCGCGAACCGGTTGGCGCAGCGGCGGCCAGCCACCTCGACGGGAGCGCGCAGTGCGTCGAGGTCGGGCGGGTCGGCGAAGGGGAGGTGCACCTCGAGCTCCGCGAGGTGGGCCAGGAACGCGTCCGCCCGTCGCAGCGTCCGTACCTGGGGGTGGTCCCGCCTCACAGCCCGATCCCCATGGCCGTCGCGATGTCGCGCAGCAGGTCGAGCTCCCACGTCGCGCGCCGCGGCGCGCCGTCGGGCGTGGCGTCCGTCTCGGCCCAGCCGCGGAGCTGCAGGAAGAGCGCCGCGTCGTGGCGGTATGCCGGCACCGGCGGTCGGAAGGCCGTCGCGCCGAGCCACTGCAGGACGTCGTTGAGGCGGTGGAACCCATCGAGGTCGCCGGCCGCCCAGCAGCGGTCGCGGGCGGCGAACTCCTCGGGCGCGAAGGTCGAGAGCCCGAGCAGGTAGTCGCTGCCGTACATCACCATGTCGATCGCGAGGTCGTTGCCCGTGAGCACGAGGAACTCGGGGCGCACGTCGTCCCGCAGCCGCAGGCGATCCCACTCGGGCTGGCGGGCGAGGGACGAGTGCTTGGCGCCGATGCACGCCGGGATGGCCAGCACGGCCCGGTAGGTGGCGAGGTCCCAGATCCGCCCGTCCGGGTGGAAGACGGGCGACAGCTCGAAGCCGATGAACCGATCGGCGTGGCCGGCGATCCGCTCGTAGGCGGGGACGACGTCGACCGTGGCGGCCGACGGCAGGATAACGGGGGTGCCGCCGAGCGCCTGCACCGCCTCGACGTCGGCGGCGTCGAACGCGCCGGCCACGAACGCCACGCCGAGCGCCCGCGTGCGCCTGAGCACCTCCGCTCGTTGCTCAGGGGTCAGCAGGTGGACGAAGCCGGTGTCCATGTTCACCGCCGGGGTGAGCCCCGCGGCCGCCGTGCGCGTGACGTGCGCCTCGAACGCGGCCCAGTCGACCTCGGTGCGCGACCGATGGGGCAGCAGCACGGCCGACATCCCCGTGATGGCCCGGCGTGGCCGCAGCAGATCGAGCGGCGACTCCGTCACCCGCTGCACCCTACGTCGTCGTCACGCGAGGCCGTCGAGCGCTTGCCGGAGGTCGGCGACGAGGTCGTCGACGTCCTCGATGCCGACGGACAGTCGGACGAGGTCGGCGGGCACCGCGTTGCCCGTGCCTGCGACGGACGCGTGGGTCATGCGCGCGGGGTGCTCGATGAGGCTCTCCACGGCGCCGAGGCTCTCGGCCAGCGTGAACAGCTCCGTGCGGCGGCAGACCTCGACTGCAGCCGCCTCGCCGCCGATGAGCTGCATCGAGACCATCCCGCCGAAGGCGGACATCTGCCGAGCGGCGACGGCGTACCCGGGGTGCTCGGGTCGACCGGGGTAGAGCACCCGCGCGACGGCCGGGTGCGAGGCGAGCACCATCGCGACGACCGCCGCGCTCTCGCTGTGGCGTGCCATGCGGAGCTGCAGCGTCCTGGCCCCCCGGTGCACGAGGTAGCAGTCGAGGGGTCCGGGCACCGCGCCGGCGGCGTTCTGGAGGAACCCGATGCGCTCGCCCAGCTCGTCGTCACGCGTGGCGGCGAAGCCGCCCACCACATCGCTGTGCCCGCCGAGGTACTTCGTCGCGGAGTGGACGACGATGTCTGCGCCGAGCGCGAGAGGCTGCTGCAGCGCGGGGGTGGCGAAGGTGTTGTCGACGACCACGACCGCGTCGTGGGCGTGGGCAAGTGCGCTGATCGCCTCGATGTCGACGATGCGCAGCCAGGGGTTGCTCGGTGTCTCGACCCACACCATGCGCGTGCCGGGACGCCACGCCGCCTCGACGCCGTCGAGGTCCGTCAGGTCGATCGTGTCGACCACCAGACCGGCGGGTGCGTGCACCTGCATTGCCAGGCGGATGGTGCCTCCGTAGGCATCGTCCGGGAGGAGCACCCGCTCGCCGGCGCCGACGAGGCGCAGGAGGGCGTCCTCCGCGGCCAAGCCCGATGCGAACGCGAACCCGTGGGACGCGCCCTCGAGCACGGCGAGGTGGTGCTCGAGGGCCGCTCGAGTGGGGTTGCCACTGCGGCTGTACTCGTACGCCAGCGGCTTGCCGACCGCCTCCTGCCGGAACGTCGTCGCCAGCGAGATCGGTGGCACGACCGCCCCTGTCGCGGGGTCGGGGGGACCGGCACCGTGGACGGCACGCGTGCCGAAGCCCTTGTCGTCGAGGTCCATCAGCGCCCGCCCCGGTCGTGGACGAGGCTGCCGAGCACGTCGGAGCGGGTGATGACCCCGACGGGGTGGCCGCCGTCGAGCACCAGGGCCGCCGACGCCTGCTCGAGCCTGGCGATGGCCGTGTCGACCGGCTCGCCGATCCCGACGGTGGGGAGGGGTGGACCCATGACGTCGCCGACGGCGCGCTCGAGCGCGCCGGGGTCGGCCATGGCGGCCTGGAGAAGTTGGCGCTCCGACACGGCGCCGACCACCTCGGCGAGCACGACGGGCGGCTCGTGCTTCACCACCGGCATCTGGCTCACGTGGAACTCGCGCAGGATCTCGATGGCCTGGCGCACGGTTTCGTCGGGGTGGGTGTGCACGAGCGACGGCAGGCCGGCGTCGCGGCCGCGGAGGAGGTCGCCGACCGTCGGGCCGGCCGCCCGCAGGAACCCGTGGTCGGCCATCCAGCCGTCGTCGTAGAGCTTCGAGAGGTACCCGCGACCGGAGTCGGGGATGTGCACCACGACGACGGCCTCCGGCGGCAGGCCCGCGGCCACCTGGAGGGCGGCGGCGATGGCGGTGCCACCGGAGCCGCCGATCAGCAGGCCCTCCTCGCGGGTGACGCGCCGGGCGGTGGCGAAGCTGGTGGCGTCGCTGACGGCGATGACCTCGTCGACCACGGACGGGTCGTAGGTGGACGGCCAGAAGTCCTCGCCGATCCCTTCCACGAGGTACGGCCGCCCGCTGCCACCCGAGTACACGGAGCCCTCGGGGTCGGCGCCGATCGTGCGCACGGCGGGGTTCTGCTCCTTGAGGTAGCGCCCGATGCCGGTGATCGTCCCACCCGTGCCGACGCCGCAGACGAAGTGCGTGACCCGCCCGCTCGTCTGCGCCCAGATCTCTGGACCCGTGGTGTCGTACTGGGACTGGGGGTTGTCGGGGTTGTGGTACTGGTCGGGCTTCCAGGCCCCCGGGATCTCACGCGCCAGGCGGTCGGACACCGAGTAGTAGGAATCCGGATGGCTCGGGTCGACCGAAGTCGGGCACACGATCACCTCGGCGCCGTACGCGCGCAGCTGGGCGATCTTGTCAGCGGCGACCTTGTCCGGGCAGACGAAGATGCAGGAGTAGCCGCGTCGGGCAGCGACGATCGCGAGCCCCACGCCGGTGTTGCCGCTGGTCGGTTCGACGATGGTGCCGCCGGGCTGGAGCCGGCCGTCGCGCTCGGCGCTCTCGATCATTGCCAGTGCCGGGCGGTCCTTCGACGAGAAGCCCGGGTTGTAGAGCTCGAGCTTGGCGAGGAGGTGGCAGTCGACGTCGCGGGCGGTGCGGTCGAGGCGGACCATCGGCGTGTTCCCGATCAGGGCCACGAGGTCGTCGGCGACGTCCATCAGCGCGCCGTCGTCGGTGACCCGCTGACGCGGGACGTCGTCGACGGTGACGTCGTCGTCGGTGTGGAGCACGACCGGCAGCCCGCGCTCGTGCAGCTCGCGTGCGACCGGGGCGGCCTCGGGGCCGCGGCCGAGCACTCCCACGCGGCGCGGGATGTGGCCGCGGAGGTCGGCGATCAGGGTGAGGAGCGGCTCGCCGGGCATGACGTGGAGGGTGCGGCGGGCCCGCGCCGCCAGCCGGCTGGGCGGGACAGCATCACCGACGACCACGAGCAGGTCCACGGCCCGACGCTACCGGTGTGGCGTCGACGCCTGGCGGCCGTACGATCCTGCTAGCCCTTCTAGCCCTCATCCCGTTCTGTGGACGCTCATGTTCGGTTTGCGGACGCCAGCGTCCACAGATCCAGAGATCGCGGCTACCAGCCCTTGAACTCGGGATCGCGCCGTTCGCCGAACGCCTTGATGCCCTCGGCCATGTCGGCCGTGGTGGTCACGAGCTCCTGCGCGTACGCCTCCTCGTCGAAGGCGCTGTGGCGGGAGCTCTCGTGGCTGCGGTTCACGAGCCACTTCGTCATGGCGATGGCCTTGGTGGGGCCCGACGCGAGGCGCGCGGCGAGCTCGTCGACCGTCGCGGCGAGCTCGGCCGCCGGGACGACGCGGTTGGCGATGCCCCAGCGCTCGCAGTCGGCGGCGGACAGGTCGTCACCCAGGAACATCAGCTCCTTGGCGCGCTGGGGACCGACGATCCGCGGCAGCAGGTAGGCGCCGCCGGCGTCGGGGATGATGCCGCGCTTCACGAACACCTCGATGAGCCGGGCCGTGTCCGCCATGACGACGAGGTCGCAGGCCAGCAGGAGGTTGGCGCCTCCGCCGGCCGCGGTGCCGTTCACCGCCGCGACCACGGGCTTCTCGCAGTCGAGGATCGACGCGACCAGCCGCTGCCACCCGCGCCGGATCATCCGCGAGACGTCGCCCAGGGCCCGGTCGGGAGCCTTGTCGGGGCGAGGTGGCTCGGGCTTCTGCGCGCCGCCGAGGCCGGCGCCGGTGCAGAAGTGCCGCTCGCCGGCGCCGGTGAGCACGACGGCGCGGATGCCGAGGGTGGCGGACAGCTCGTCGAACGTGTCCGCGAGGTGGTCCCGCATCTGAGCCGTCAGCGAGTTGCCCGCGTCGGGCCGGTTGATGGTGACGCGGGCGATCCCGCCGTCGACCTGCGTTCGGATCAGGTCGGTCACCGGCAGATCGTCACCCATGGGGCGTCACCGTACTCAGGGTGCGGTCGGATCTGTCCCTGGTGCTAGCGCGTTGCGGGGATGTCGAGCATCGTCTGCGCCCGCACGGCCCGGAGCTGTTCCGCCAGGTCGAGCCGGATCGACTCGAAGTCCGGGTTCCGCCCGAGGTTGACGGTCTCGAGCGGGTCGGCGTCCAGGTCGAAGAGGACTCGAGCCTTGCCCTCGTCGTGCTCCATGTACTTGAACCCGGCGACCCGGATCATGGGCCACCCGAGTGTGGTACCGGTGTAGACAGCCCGATCGAGATCGGCCGACCCGGCGCCACCGTCGAGGACCGGACGCAGGCTGCGGGTGTCGAAGTCCACGCCGTCGGGCGGGGAGATGCCTGCGTAGTCGAGGCACGTGAGCGCGAGGTCGCAGCTCTGCACGAGCTGGCGCACCCGCCGTCCGCCGGCGATGCCGAGGCCGGCGACGATGAACGGCACGCGCGCGAGGTCGTCGAAGGGAACCCACGGGTTCTTGCGCATCAGGCCACGGTGGCCGGAGAAGTCGCCGTGATCCGAGGTGAAGAAGATCAGCGCGGACTCGGGGTCGAGCATCGCCAGGAGCCGACCGATGGCGTCGTCGATCTGCCTGATGAGCCCACGCACGGCGGCCAGGAACGAGCGGACCCGACGTTCGTCGCTTGCCTTGAGCCGGGTCTTGGAGTCCGCGGTGACCAGCTGGAGCAGGAACGGGAGCTGCTCGTTGGCTTCGTACCCCGTCGTCGGGAGGATCGAGTCAGCCGGGTCGTACATCGAGGCATAGGGCTCCGGCGGGTCGTAGGGCGCGTGCGGGTGAGGGAAGGAGATGACGAGGAACAGCGGTCGGCTGTGGTCACGGGTGGCGAGGAACTCGGACACCTCGCGCTCGATCCAGGCGGTGGGGTGGGCCTCGGCCGGGAGGGCGGCACTCCCCGCGGACGTCGACGCGCTCTCGGTCCGCCGATCCGGCAGCCCCTGGTCGACGAGCCAGTCGTGGTAGTCGTCGACCACGTCGCCGCTGGCGCGGCTCAGCGGGCCGAGCCCCTGGGACCTCAGGTGCTCGCAGAGCCGCATCGTGTCGAACCCGTGCTGGGCGTGGACGGGGGCGAAGTGCATCTTCCCGAACAAGGCCGTCTGGTAGCCGGCGTGGCGGAGCTCGTGGGCCAGGGTCCAGAATCCCTCGCGGAGCGCGAACCGGTTCTCCTGCGTGGGGAGCCGGTGCGGCTGCAGACCCGTGAGGAGCGCCACGCGGGACGGCACGCACACCGTCGATGCGCTGTAGGCGGTCTCGAAGATCACCCCGCGGCCGGCGAGGTCGTCGAGGTTCGGCGTCTCGAAGTGGCCTCCGCTCGCGTAGCCGACCTGGTCGCGCCGCTGCTGGTCCGTCATGATCAGCACGAGGTCGGGCTGCCGCTGGGAACCGTCGTCAGCCATGGGTCGTCACCGTACTCATCAACCCAGTCGACGAGCGGCTGGCTGGTTGCCGGCGGCCTCGGAGGTGATCCGCCTTACGCCGGGAAGGGGGAGCGACCGTGGCTGGCGCGCTCCGCCGCCTCTCGCAGGCCCTCGCGGAACGTGGGGTGGGCGATGTCGGCCAGCGCCTGACCACGTTGGTGGACGGTCTTGCCCTGCAGCTCGGCGGCGCCGTACTCCGTGACGATGACGTCGACCTGGTGGCGCGGCGTGGTGATGACCGCGCCAGCCTCGAACCACGGCACGATGCGCGAGCGCACCTCGTCGCCGAGGGTGATGGTCGACGGCATGCAGAGGAGCGAGCGGTCGTCGAGGTCGATCGCCGGTCCGGAGACGAAGTCCTCGTGGCCGCCGATCCCGGAGTACTGCACCGCGTTGATCGTGTCGGCGATCACCTGGCCCTGGATGTCGACCGTCATGGCCGCGTTGATCGTCACCATGGCGCGGTTGCGCCCGATGGCCTCGGGCGAGTTGACGAGGGCGACCGGGAGGAAGGCGACGTCATGGTTGTCATGGAGCCAGTCGTAGAGCTCGCGGGTGCCGCCGGCGAACGTGGCGACCGAGACGCCGTCGAACGTGCCCTTCTCGTTCGTGACCTTGCCGGCCTGGTGCAGCCGCATCAGCCCGGTCGTGAACATCTCGGAGTGCACGCCGTACCCGCCGCCGTCGCCCTCGGCAAGGAGCGACGCCACTACGGAGGGCACGGCACCGATCCCCGTCTGCAGCGTGGCCCCGTCCGGCACGAAGGCCCGCACGTGCTCTGCGATGGCGCGGTCGATGTCCCTCGGGGGTGGGTCGTCCATGACGACCGGCTCCTTGTCGCTCTCGATGAGCACGTCGATCTCGTCGACGTGGACCGAGTGGAGGTGCTGGCCCGCGCCGAACGTGCGCGGGAACGCCGGGCTGACCTCGACCACCAGGAGGCGCTCGGGGTCAGCCGCCGCGAGGTGGACCTGCTCGACGCTGGCGCCCGCGTGCAGGGACAAGCTCACGCGCCCGTCGTCGTCGGCCGGTGCACCGGCGGTGGCCATCACGCGGGGCGGGTCGGCGGCGAGGATCGGGGCGAAGCGCCGGAAGTCCGCCGGCGCGAAGCCGATGTTGGCACCGCTGTCGCGCAGGAGCCGGTCGAGGGGGCCGAAGAACCCGCTCAGGTAGTGGACGTTCGGGTGGGTGAAGAGGTCGGTGAGGACCGTGAGCAGCGCACCACCGATGCGGAGGTGCTCCCAGTCCGTCCGGCGGCCGAGGGCCTCCAGGAACGCGGGTGGTTGCCCGGGACCGAGCGGGATCCCGAGACTGTCGCTCCGGTGGAGGAGGGCAGCCGCCTCGTCGGGGTTGCAGCGCTGGGTCACTCGCCCTCGAGCCTCGGGGCCAGCGCGCCGACGAGCTCGACGACCTCGATCGCACACACCTCGAACGCAGCGGCGTCGCCGCCTCCGGGGTCGACGACCTCCTCCCAGCCGCCGAGCTCGACCTCGGCCAAGCGCAGCGCGGCGACACGCTCGGCCAGGGGTGCATCGCCGGAGGCGAGGTCCCGGGCCAGGCGTCGCAGGGTGCCAGTGCGCGGGGCGGCGTCGGGGTGGGTGCGTCGCACCCAGTGGACGTGTTCAGGAGCAAGCGCGATCACCAGCGCAGCATGGCGCAGGTCGGTGGCGGTTGCCTGGCGGCTGCGGTGGTGGGGGGCGTCGAGGCCGACGGCGTCGAGCGCGGCCTTCGTGCGCCAGCTCATCGGCTGACCCTCGACGACGAGCGTGCCCGCGGTCGTCACATGCCAGTCCGGGAGGTGGGCGGCCAGCGCGGCGCCGCCCATCACGGAACGCGCCGCGTTGCCCGTGCAGAGGAAGACGACGGGTTCGGTCACGAGACCCCCAACCGCGCTCGGATGGGTCGGTGGTCCGACCCCGTGCTCGGGAGCACCTCACCGTGCACCACCTCGACGCTGGGGGTGACGAGGACATGGTCGATCTGGTGGCGGGGTCGGCGCGCCGGCCAGGTCTTGCCGAGCACGGCACGTCGCCACCCCGCGGGAGCCATGGCGGCGAGCGTCCAACCCCACATGTTCATGTCGCCGACGAACGCGGCGGCACGATCGGTGGGTGGCAGCCCGCGCCGCAGGGCGGCCGTCTGCAGTGGTGACCCGAACTCGAGGTGGCTGAAGTGCGTGCCCACCACCGTCAGGTCGGACCCGGCGACGTCGATCTCGGCCTCGAGCAGCACGCGTGCCCATGGATCGAACGGCAGCTGCGGCAGCGCCACGATGCGGCTGCTGCGGACGGGCTTGCTGGACAGCAGCGCAAGGCACCAGTCGCCGCTGCCCTTCCTGCGATCGGGGTCGGCGCGGCTCGCGATGGTCGGCTTGGGCTCGAGGTCCGCCCGGGCGAGCGGTACCTCGATCACGGTCATCCCGAGGGTCGCCGCGATCTCGTCATGCTGGGCGGGCCCGCCATCGGGCGCCCACGTCTCCTGCAGCACGAGCACGTCCGCCTCGAAGCCGGCGCACACCGCCACGAGGTCGAACGGCGGCCAGCCGTCTCGGCGGTCGCCCCGCCCCCAGTGCACGTTGTACGACACCACGCTCAGCTCGGGCATGTCACTGCCGTCAGGCGTGGCGCCGCTCGAGGGCCCAGGCGGCGGCGCGGCGGCCGAGGTCGGTCGACGGCGCCCCGTCCATGAACGGCCAGATCTCCTCCGAGATCCGGCGCCAGTTGGCCGTGGCGTGGAGCTGGCCGAAGATCGCGTAGAGGCCGAGGTTGATGCGCTGGATGATGACGAAGGTCGGCGGAACGTTGGCCGCCCGCATGATCGGGGCGTAGGGACCTGACGCGTCGAAGAACCGGCGGACGGTCTCAGAGGCGTACTCCGACGTGATCGTGCTGGTCTCGTCGCGCTGCACGAAGTCGTAGAAGTGCCCGAAGTAGTCCTGGACCTCCTCGTCCGTGAACGGGTTGCCTGGCGCGAGCATGCCGACGCCCTCGATCAGCCGCCGGTAGGCCCCGATGTCGCGGTCGACCACCATCGCCCGCAGCATCGAGCCGATCAGATCGACCTCGACCGCGTCGAAGCGCTTCACGAGGCCGAAGTCGAGGAACGTCACCTGGCCACCCGGCTGGAAGAGGTAGTTGCCTGGGTGGGGGTCGCCGTTGAAGGCGTGCAGGCGGTAGAGGCTCCCGAAGACGAAGCGGAAGATGGACTCCGCCGCGAGGTCGCGCTCCGCTTGGCCCCAGCGCTCCACCTCCTCGAAGCGCGCGCCGTCGGCCAGCTCCGTTGTCAGCACCCGCGACGCGCTGAGCTCGCCGACGACCGCGGGGATGTGGATGAAGGGATGGCCCTCGTAGTACGCCGCGAACAGCCGCTGGTTGTCGGCCTCCAGGTGGTAGTCGAGCTCCTCGAGGAGGCGCGTCCGCAGCTCGGCGACCAGGGGCTCCGGCTCCAGGCCCGGGAACAGCATCCCCATCGCCCCGAACAGCAGTCCCGCGTTGTCGAGGTCGGCCCGGATGGCGTCGCCCACCCCCGGGTACTGCACCTTCACGGCGACGGCCTGCCCGTCCTGCGTGATGGCTCGGTGCACCTGCCCGATGGACGCCGCCGCGATCGGCCTCGGGTCCCACGTCGCGAACAGCTCGTCCGGCGGCTGCCCGAGCTCCTCCTCGACGACCTGGGCGGCCAGCGCGGCGCTCATCGGCGGGGCGTTGGCCTGGAGCTCGGCGAGGGCCTGGCGGACGGGCTCGGGCAGCCCCTGGTCGAGGTAGCTCGCCATCTGGCCGAGCTTCATCAACGCACCCTTCATGTTCCCCAGCGCCACCGCGATGCTCTCGGCGGTCTGGAGCTCGAAGGCGGCGTCGAGCGCCTCGTGGCGGTCGGCGGACGCGAACACCTTGCGAGCCCGGTGCAGCGCGTACTGCCGACCGGCCTTGGCACCGATGCCGGCCAGGGCGGCCCGGCGGGCGTTGCGGCTCGAGCTCGAGACCGGACCGACCGCGGCTCGGCTCGCCTCGATGCGCTTCCGCGCCTCCTGCACCGCGATGACGCCGGCGGTCGCGGCGGTGATCACGCCGAGCACCTTGGCGATCGTCCGGGCCGACGGCATGGGGGCCGAGCGTACCGATGGCCCGTCGCGACGAGCGATCCCGGTACCTTGCGCAGCGATGGACGACCTCGACTCGATCAACCTGGCTCTGCTGATCCTCCGGTGCGGCGTCGGCGCGGTCATGCTCGCCCACGGGCTCAACCACATCTTCGGCGGCGGCAAGATCGCCGGCACGGGCCGCTGGTTCGAGAGCCTGGGCATGAAGCCGGGCATCGTGCACGCTTGGTTCGCGAGCCTCGCCGAGATCGGTGGCGGCGTCCTCCTCGTGCTCGGGCTCCTCACCCCCCTCGGCGGCGCGGCGGTCGTCGGCGTGATGCTGGTGGCCTTTGTGACCAACCACCGCGGCAACGGCTTCTTCATCTTCCGGCCCGGCGAGGGCTGGGAGTACGTGATGACGCTCACGCTGGCCGGCTTCGCCATCGCCGTCCTCGGTGCGGGCGAGTGGTCCCTCGACCACGCCCTCGAGATCTTCGATCCCCCCGGCACCGACGGCCTGCTGATCGCCCTGGTCGTCGGCGCCGGTGGCGCGCTCGCCCTCCTCGTCACCGCCTGGCGCCCCACCAAGAAGCCCGCCGCCGACTGATCGGGCCAACCCCAAGGGCGCGGCGAGGCGGGGCAGTGCACGGTGTCTCCACGCCTGGTCGCTGGATGGTGCAGTTGGTTCTGGGAACAGTTGGGCCCCACTGCACAACTGTTCCCCGAGCGCCAGCCATCGCCGTGCCAGCATGGCGACGTGCGGGTGCTGCTGGCCGCGATCACGTGTGAGAAGGGCGACCTCGACGGCAACCTCGCACGTCATCTCGAGGCATTGCGAGCGGCGGCTGACTCGGGCGCCGAGCTGGCGGTGTTCCCGGAGATGAGCCTCACCGGGTCGGTCGACCCGATCCGGCACCCGGAGCGAGCGGTCCCAATCGACCACGAGGCAGTTCACCGGCTGGCCGCCGAGGGGGAGTCGCTCGGCGTCGAAGCCCTCGTCGGGATCGGGGAGCGAGCCCAGGGTGATCTGTACATCTCGCAGCTCCACCTTCGAGGCGGCGCCGTCGTCGGCGTTCAGCGCAAGCGGCATCTCGGCGAAGGTGAGGAAGGCTTCGCCACCTCGGATCGCACGGAGCGCCTTGCTCATCGCGGCGCTCCCTTCGGTGTCGTGATCTGCGCCGAGAGCCGCGTGCACTTTACCTGGGAGGCCAGCGTCGCCCACGGCGAGCGGCTCGTGTGCTTCTGCTCGGCACCAGGGCTCGACGAGCGCTGCACCGACGACGAGACGTGGCGCACCGGCTTCGACTGGTGGGGCACCTCGGGGCTTGCCGACGCCCAGCAGCAGGCGCAGCGACTCGGCGTGTGGGTCGCCATGGCCACGCAAGCCGGATCGACGGTCGACGAGGACTTCCCGGGCATCGCCGCGCTGATCGACCCGACCGGTGTCATCGTCGGCCGCTTGCCCGATTGGCGTCCGGGCCTGCTGGTGGTCGACGTGCCCATCGGTTGACGACCGGCACGGAGTGGCGGCCGCACCGATCGGGCCTTCCGCTCGAAGCGAACCCGCTGAGCTGAGCGGGGTTAGGGGAAGGCGGCGGTGAGGTGGCTGGCGACGGCCTTGGCGCCGCGGCTCGAGAGGATGATCGAGTAGTGGTTGGTGTTGTCCACCAGCATCTCGAGGCGGATCGGCCAGCGGGCACGGAGCGGGTCGAGGAGCTCATCGGGGAGCAGGGGCGGCACCTGGTTGAGCAGGCCGCGCGGCGCCCGGAGGAGCACGGACGGCTGGGCCAGCTCGTTGAAGGCGCGCCGGACGTCGCGATCGACGAGGAGCTCGCGGCCGTCGACCCGGACCGCCTCGAGCGAGGCTGACGAACGCAGCTCCGGCTCGATGCCGGTGAGGTCGTGGTCGAGCCACGCCTCCGTGGCCGCGGTCCAGGCGCCGGGATCGGCGAGCGCCGGGTGGTCGCGCCAGAACGCGTGGTACGCGCTCCGGCTCGCGAACGTCATCTCGAGGCGGGCCAGCGCGGGGCCGAGCACCCCCGCGAGCATGTCGTCAGGGTCGACGCCGTAGGGGAGCGGTAGGGCCACGCCGCCGTCGACGAGCACGACGGCGGACCAGCGTGCGCGGTGCACGGTCGCGGCCGTGGTGGCGACGTACGCGCCCATCGAGTGACCGGTCAGCACGGCGTGGTCGAGCTCGAGGTGGTCGAGGACGGCGACCAGGTCGTCGGCGTGCGCCCGCATCCCGAACGGGCCGGGGAGCTTCGCCGACAGCCCGCGGCCGCGGAGGTCGGGTGCCACGAGCGACACCTGCGGCCCGAGCGCGCGGGCCACGCCCTGCCACGAGTGGTGGTTGCCGGTGATGCCGTGCGCGGCCACCACCACCTTGTCCCCGTCACCCCACCGGCCGACGTGCAGCGGTCCCCCCGTTGCCGGCACGTCGAAGGTGGAGTACGGCTCCAGCGCCATTGCCGGCGACGCTATCGCTCGTCGCCCCGGAAGGTAAGGCGGTCTCGACGTCGGTCCGGTGGCCTCGGGCTCAGCGATGCTGCCGTAGCCTGACGGAGCGTCAGGAGACGACCGCCGGGAGGCCGAGGTGAAGCTGGGAGACATCGCCAACGAGGGTGCCGCGGTCTACGGCAAGCCGCTCGATGGCGTCCGCGTCCTGGCTGCCGAGCAGATGCAGGCCATGCCGTACGCCACGCAGCTGCTGGCCCGGTTCGGCGCCGACGTGGTCAAGGTGGAGCACCCCACGACCGGGGATTCTGGCCGGGGATCCAGCCCGTTCATGCTCGACCCCGACGGCCGCAAGGTGGGCGCCACCTACCTGCGGAACAACTTCGACAAGCGCAGCGTGGGTCTGGACCTGAAGGCTCCCGAGGGCAGGGAGCTGTTCTTGGACCTGGTGCCCCACTTCGACGTGGTGGCCGAGAACTTCAAGGCGGGAACCCTCGAGCGGCTGGGCCTGGGGTATGACGTGATCGCCGAGCGCCATCCCGCGGTCGTCCACGTGTCCCTCTCGGGCTTCGGCAACGACAGCCCCTACCGCGATTGGCCCGCCTACGCCGCCATCGTCGAGGCCATGTCCGGCATCTACTCCTGGAAGACACCGGATGGTCCGCCCACCACCATCCCGGTGGGTGCCCTCGGTGACATCAGCAGCGCGCTCTTCGTGGTGATCGGGATCCTGGCCGCGTTGCGCCAGCGCGACCGGACCGGCGAGGGCCAGCACGTCGACGTCGCCATGCTCGACGCCATGTTGGCCATGACGGACATCGTCACCAACCTGTGGTCGCTCGGCGCCCGGCCCGACGCGGACACCCCCCTCGGGGTCATCTGCGAGGGCTTTCGGTGCTCCGACGGCTACGTGGTGATGCAGGTGGTGCGCGAACACCAGTTCACGAAGCTGGCGGATCTGGTCGGCAAGCCGGAGTGGCACGACGATCCCCGTCTGGCGGACCGGTATGGCTGGGAGCCGAACCTCGACGAGGTCATCCGACCGGCGGTGGAGGCCTGGTCGTCCACCCGCACCCGGGCGGAGGCCGCGACCGAGCTGGCGGCGGCCGGCATCGCGGCCGGTCCCAGCCAGACCGCGCCCGAGGTGATCGCCGACCCGCACGTTGCCGGGCACAACATGCTGGTGGAGATGCCCCGGTCTGACGGCGGCGCCGAACCCGTCCTCGTGCCGGGCAACCCCGTGAAGCTCTCGAAGATGGCCGAAGGCCCGGAGACCCGGGTGCCGTGGCTTGGCGAGCACACCGATGAGGTGCTGGCCGGGGAGCTCGGCCTGAGCGCCGATCGCCTCGAGGCGCTCCGGGCGGCGGGCGTCATCGGCTAGCGGTTCCTCCCGGGGGCGCGCACTAGGGTCAACACCGGACCTGACGACCCGTCAGATCCCCTTCGCCCGCGCCGCGGACCCGGTAGCCAGGAGCACGCATGGACTTCGAGTTCACGCCGGAGCAGCAGTCGTTCACCGAGGAGGTCGAGGCCTTCCTCGAGGCCAACGATGACCCCGAGGTCTTCGACGTGACCCGCGAGAACATGGCCCAGATCGTCGACACGCCCAAGCGGCGGGCCTTCATGGCCAAGCTCGGCGCCAAGGGCTGGCTGGGCATCACCTGGCCCAAGGAGCACGGCGGGTCCGAGGGTGAGGGCGTCTACGAGTACCTGCTGAACGAGCGCCTGGCCGGCCGGGGCGGCCCGCAGATCGGTAAGGGCGTCGGCATCATCGGCAAGACCCTGATCGCGCACGGCAACGACTTCCTCAAGGAGACGTTCCTCCCCAAGATCCTGTGCAACGAGGTCGAGTTCGCGGTCGGCTACTCCGAGCCCAACGCCGGCTCGGACGCCGCCTCCATGCGCCTGAAGGGCGAGCGGGGCGAGCGCGACGGCAAGACCGGCTGGATCCTCAACGGCCAGAAGACCTGGACCACCTCGGCGCACTTCGCCGAGTGGTACTGGCTGGGCGTGCGCACCGACCCCGAGAACAAGCACCGCGGCATCACGCTCATGCTCGTGCCGCTCGACCAGCCCGGCATCACGATCAACAAGATCGACACCATGGGTGGCGTCCCCATGGGTGACGAACGCACGAACGATGTCTTCATCGACGACGTGTTCGTCCCGGACGAGTACGTCGTCGGCGAGGTGAACTCCGGCTTCCAGTACATCTCGCAAGCACTCGACCTCGAGCGCTTCACCCTGTTCACGTTCGCGCCCATCAAGCAGCGCCTCGACGTGCTCTGCGACCACGTGCGCACCGGCACCCGCGATGGCGAGCCGCTCAAGGACGACCCGATCATCCGCCAGCGCATCGCGCAGCTCGCCACGGAGGCCGAGGTCGCCAGGGTCATGGGCCTGCGCGTGGTGGCCGAGTCGATGAAGGCCGATGCGGTGCCCGGCACGCCGCCGCCCACCGTGGCGTCCTCGCAGTACAAGCTCTTCGCAACGGAGTTCTCCCGTCGTCTGGCCGATGCGTCGATGGACCTCGGTGCCCCGGGCACGCAGCTCCGGGTGAAGACGACAGACGCCCCCATGGAGGGCCGGGCCGAGAGCACCTACCGCTACACCGTGATCGACACGATCGGTGGCGGCTCATCGGAGATCCAGAAGAACGTGATCGCCCGCCGCGGCCTCGGACTCCCGAAGAACTTCTGACTTCAGTGGTCTCCTCGCTCCTCTCCGGCATCACCGTGCTCGACCTGGCCAGCGTCGGCCCGGCCGCACGCACGTCACGGTGGCTGGCTGACTTCGGAGCACGGGTCATCAAGGTGGGACCGCCACCGAGGCAGTCCGGAGTGCAGATCGTGCCGCCCTTCCATGCCTACGGCGGCCACCGTGGCATGGAGCGGGTGCAGCTGGATCTGAAGGCACCCGCAGGGCGGGAGGCGTTCCTGAAGCTGGCCACCCTCGCCGACGTCGTGATCGAGAGCTTCCGGCCCGGGGTGGTCGATCGCCTGGGGATCGGGTTCGATGACGTGCGGCCCGTGAACGCCGGCATCGTCTACTGCTCCACCAGCGGTTACGGGCAGACCGGCCCCAAGAGCCAGTGGGCCGGCCATGACATCAACTACCTCGCCGTGGGCGGGTACCTCGACTGCTCGGGTCGGGACGAGCGCGGCGGTCCGGCACTGCCGGGTGCCACGGTGGCCGACAGCGCCGCGGGGGGCATGCACGCCGTCATGTCGATCCTGGCCGCGGTGGTGCACCGCAACGCCACGGGGGAAGCGCAGCACCTCGATGTGGCGGTGGCCGACGGGGTGCTCGCCCTCATGTCGCTCCACATCGACGAGTACCTGGCCACCGGCACGGTGCCCGGGCCCGCGCACAACATCCTCACCGGTCGCTTCGCCTGCTATGGCGTGTACCGCTGCGCCGACGACCGGTGGGTGGCGGTCGGCGCCATCGAGCCCCACTTCTACGCGAACCTCTGCAACGCGCTGGGCTGCGAGCAGTGGCTGCCGAGCCAGCTCGACGACGGCGTGCAGGACCAGATCCGCGCCGACTTCGCCGCCGCGTTCGCCAGCCGAACGATGGCGGACTGGGTGGACGTGCTGGCGCCCGGCGACACGTGCGTGTCCCCGGTGGCCACCGTTCCCGAGCTCGTCGAGGACGTGCAGTACCGAGCGCGCGACGCCATCGTCACCGCGCACCGCCCGGACCACCCTGCCTTCGAGCAGGTCGGCTTCGTGCTGGCCGGCATGGACCACGACCAGTCCGCGCCCATCGTCCGTGATGGCACCGTGACCGACACGGGCGCCTTGCTCGCCGAGGCGGGCTACGACGCCGAGGCCATCGCATTCCTCCGTGCCGAAGGAGCTGTCGCATGAGCGATCCCACCACCACCGAGGCCGAGCTGCCCGCTGATGTGGCCGCGCGCATCGGTGAGGTGCAGTACGAGATCCAGGGCGACTTCCCGGTGGAGCAGGGCTACATCGCCACGTCATGCTCCTCGGTGGAGAACGGAAACCCCCTGTACTGGGACCCAGCGGTGGCCGAGGCCATCACCGACGGACCCATCGCCCCGCCCACCATGCTGTCGGTCTGGTTCCGCCCGCACCACTGGGCGCCGGGCCGCACGGAGGAGGTGCTGCCCCTCCAGGTCCACTTCGACCTCAAGCAGCGGTTCGACCTGCCTGAGGCGGTGATGACCGACAACACCATCGTGTTCCACGATCCCGTACGTCCCGGCGACGTGCTCAAGACCCGTCAGATCCTGCGTTCGGTCAGCGGGCTCAAGACGACCAGGCTCGGCACCGGCCGGTTCTGGGTCATCGACGTCGAGTACGTGAACCAGCGTGGTCAGCTGGTGGGTGTCGAGACCTACACCGGCTTCGGCTACGGGAGGCCAGCGGCATGAGCACCCCGACGATGCCGCTGCTGGGTGATGTGCGTCCGGGGGACATGCTGCCCGAGCTCGGCTACGACGTCACCGCCACCACGATCGTGCTTGGCGCCCTGGCCGCGCGGGACTGGCGGCCCATGCACCACGACCATGACTTCGCGGTCAACCGCAACGGCGCCCGGGACATCTTCCTGAACACCCCGAACCAGGCCGCCTGGTTCGAGCGGTACGTCACCGACTGGACCGGACCCACCGGGCGCCTCGGCCGGATGCAGTTCCGGATGATGGGGTCGATCTACCCGGGCGACCACATGGTGTTCAGCGCCACGGTGGAGGACGTGACCACGGATGCCGTCGGCTGCGGGTGGGCGTCGCTGCTCGTCACCCTCGCCGTCGACGCCGAGACCAAGTCCGACTGCTCGGTGCGGGTGGCCGTGCCCATCTCGGCCGATGACAACCCGTGGGCGCGTCGCGGCGAGCAGTGGCTCCCTGACCAACCGACGCCCTGACGCAGGAGGACCTAACGATGGATCTGGACTTCTCCGAGGAGCAAGACATGCTGCGTGAGCTCGTCCGGGGGGTGTGCGGGACCTACGCCCCCTTGGAGACGGTGCGCGCGATGGAGGACGACCCCATCGGCTACCCCGTGGAGCTCTGGGAGCAGCTGGCGGCACTGGATCTCACCGGGCTGATGATCCCGGAGGAGTACGGCGGATCCGGCATGACCGCGCTCGAGGGGGCCGTGGTCTACGAGGAGCTCGGTCGGGCCGTGGCTCCCTCCCCGCACTTCGTGAGCGCCGTCCTCGGTGCGGGCCTCTTGCTCAGAGGCGGATCGGCTGACCAGAAGCAGGCGTGGCTGCCCCGCATCGCCAAGGGTGAGGCGATCCTCACCACCGCGTGGCTCGAGCCCGCTGGCGGCTTCGGCCCGAAGGGCGTGCAGGCGACGGCGAGATCCGATGCCGACGGCTTCGTGCTGGACGGAACCAAGTGGCACGTGCCGTTCGCGGCGGCGGCCACGCAGCTCGTCGTGCTCGCCCGCACTGGTGACGCCCCCACCGATGTGGCGCTGTTCCTGGTGGATCCGGGAGCGGAGGGGGTCACCCTCACGCAGCAGCTCACGATCGCATCCGACTGCCAGTACCAGGTCGAGCTCTCCGGGGTACGCGCGTCCGAGGCCGACCGTCTGGATGCCCCGGGCCGCGGGTGGCTCATGTGGGAGGAGGTGCTGCGCGAGGGCCTGGTGTTCCTGGCCGCGCAGGCCATCGGTGGCGCGGGCTACGCGCTGGAGATCACCGTGCAGTACGCGAAGGACCGCGAGCAGTTCGACAAGCCGCTCGGCGCGTTCCAGGCCATCGCCCACTACCTGGCCGATGCGGCGACCGAGGTCAACGGCGGCCGCATCCTCGTCTATGAGTCCGCGTGGGCACTGGCGAACGGTCAGCCGATCGACGCGCTCGCGCCCATGGCCAAGCTGTTCGCGTGCCAGACGTTCCGGCACGGCACGGCCATGGCCCAGCAGGTGTTCGGGGGCGTCGGCTTCACGCTCGACTACGACATCCAGCTCTACTTCCGCCGGGCCAAGGCCCTGCAGATCGCCTGGCTCGATGACGCCACCCTGCGCGAGATGGTGGCGGTCACCGTGCTCGACGAGCCCGCATGAGCGAGATGTGACGACCCGTCAGATCTGGCCGTAGCCTCGGCGCATGACGTCCCGTGGCATCGTCGGTGCCGCCGCGTACCTGCCGCATCGGCGCCTCGATCGCCGCGAGATCGCGGCGGTGGCGGGCAGCGGGGGCGGCAAGGGCTCGCGCACCGTCGCGGGCTACGACGAGGACACCACCACCATGGGCGTGGAGGCGGCGCGCGCCGCGCTCCGGCCGCTCGACGGTGTGTCGCCGCACACGGTGTGGTTCTCGACGGTGGCGCCCGCCTACGCCGACAAGACGAACGCCACGACGATCCACGCGGCCCTGGGGCTCGACCGGGCCGGCGCCGCCTTCGACGTCAACGGCTCGGTGCGATCGGCCATGGCCGCGCTCTACGCGGCCTCCCACGGGCGGGGCACGCACCTCGTCGTGAGCGCCGATCTCCGCGCGGGCCTGGCGGGCGGAGCGGACGAGGCGGCTTTCGGCGACGCCGCGGCAGCCCTCGTCATCGGCGACGGCGACGACGGTCCCGTGATCGCCGAGCTCATCGGCGGCGGCCGGGCGAGCGAGGAGTTCCTCGACCGGTGGCGCACACCGGGCGAGGCGCGCTCGAAGGTGTGGGAGGAGCGGTTCGGCGAGACGCGCTACGTGCCGCTCGGCGAGCAGGTCTGGGACGACGCCCTCAAGTCGGCGGGCGTCGTCGCGGATCAGGTCGACCACGTCGTGATCGCCGGGCCTCACGGCCGTGCCAACACTGCGCTGGCCAAGAAGCTCGGCGTGGTCGAGCGGCTGGCCGGCGACCTGTCCGCAACGGTCGGGAACGCCGGGGCGGCCCAACCCGCCGTCGGCCTGACGGCGGCGCTTGAGCAGGCCACACCCGGCCAGGTGATCGCGCTTCTGGTGCTCGCCGATGGTGCCGACGCCGCGGTGTTCCGGGCCACCGATGCGCTGGCGGCCTGGTCGCCGGCGCGCCCGCTGGCCGACCAGGTGGGGGCCGGCGCGCCCGTCTCCTACGGCACCTACCTGCGGTGGCGGGACCTGCTCCCGGTCGAACCGCCGCGGCGTCCCGAGCCGGCGCGGCCCTCGGGCTCGGCGGCCGGGCGGTCGAGCGGCTGGAAGTTCGGCTTCGTCGGCTCGGCCGACGCCGCCGGCGAGATCCACCTGCCCCCGCGGCCCACCGATGTCACCGCCATACCGATGGCCGATGCCGTCGGCACCATCGCGACGTTCACGGTCGACCGCCTGGCCTACTCGCCGAGCCCACCCGTCGTCTTTGCCGTCGTCGACTTCGACGGTGGCGGTCGGCTGCCCATCGAGCTCACCGACGTCGACCTCGATGACGTCCGCATCGGTGCCCGCGTGGCGCTCACCTTCCGCAAGCTGTTCACGGCGGATGGCATCCACAACTACTTCTGGAAGGCACGACTCGTCTGATGGCCTCGCACGGGATCAAGGACCGGGTCGCGATCGTGGGGATGGGGTGCACCCGCTTCGCGGAGCACTGGGACAAGGGCCTCGACGAGCTGCTCGTCGAGGCCACCGGCGAGGCCTTCACGTCGGCCGGTGTCACCAAGGAGGCCGTCGACGCCTACTGGCTGGGCACCGCCCAGGGCGGCATGAGCGGGATGCTGCTGGCCAAGCCGCTCCAGCTCGAGGGCAAGCCCGTCACCCGCGTCGAGAACATGTGCGCCACCGGCTCGGAGGCACTGCGGCAGGCGGCCTACGCGGTGGCGTCGGGCGCCTACGACCTGGCCATGGCGGTCGGCGTCGAGAAGGTGAAGGACTCCGGCTACCAGGGCCTCAACGCGTTCCCCGTGCCGAACGACGGCACGCCGCGCACGCTGACCGCGGCGGCCATGTTCTCGATGGTCGCCCCGGCCTACGCGGAGCGCTACGGCGTGCCGATGGACGAGCTCAAGGCGGTCCTCGCCCGCATCGCGTCGAAGAACCACTTCAACGGCGCCCGCAACCCGCGGGCCCAGTTCCGTCGTGAGATGTCCGTCGAGCAGATCCTCGCCATGCCCGACGTCGCGGGGTGCCTGTCGGTGTTCGACTGCGCGGGCGTGGCCGACGGGTCGGCGGCCGCCATCGTGTGCCGGGCGGAGGACGCCCACCGCTACACGGACAAGCCGCTCTACGTGAAGGCGCTGTCGTTCGTCGCCGGCAACGGCTCCGGGCTCACCGACCCGGCCTACGACTACACGACCTTCCCCGAGATCGTCGCCTGCGCCGAGGACGCCTACGCGCAGGCGGGCATCACGAACCCGCGCGCCGAGCTGGCCATGGCCGAGGTGCACGACTGCTTCACGCCCACCGAGCTCGTCCTCATGGAGGACCTCGGGTTCTGCGACCGTGGCACCGCCTGGAAGGAGATCCAGGCGGGCGCCTTCGACCTGACCGGCGACCTTCCCGTCAACCCAGACGGCGGCCTCAAGTCGTTCGGGCACCCCGTGGGCGCCTCGGGCCTGCGGATGGTCTTCGAGGCCTGGCTCCAGCTCCGCGGCGAGGCCCCCGCCGACCGCCAGATCGCCACCACCTCCGACCGCCACCTCGCCCTCACCCACAACCTCGGCGGCTACCCCGGCGAGATGGTCAGCTTCGTGTCCGTGGTCGGGACCGACTGACCAGATCTGTGGACGTCCACGGTCGCATGGCGGTCGTGAGCGTCCAGAGATCATGGGGTTCTAGGGTCCCTCGCCATGCGGCTCGTGGATGCTCGGGTGGACGTGCGGGCGGCGACGCCTGACGCGATCGACGTGGAGTGGTCGCTCTCCGAGGATCGGCTGACGTGGTCGGTCGCGAACCGGTCCGACGCGCCGGTCGCGGTGGATGCGGTGGCAGTGGTCGCCCGACTCGACCCTGTGGTGGAGCCGCTGCGGGTGTTGCGGCACGGGTACCAGTCATGGTCGCCGACCGGGGTCGCGACGTTCCGCGTCGATCAGGACCCGACGCGGGCCGCGGGCGTGCGGTCCCTGCCGATCGGGATGCACCACGCCGACTGGGCGCACGCCGAGGACGGCGAGCTCCGCAGCGAGCTCGTCACCGCCTTGCGGGACGAGACGGGGGTGGTGCTGGTGGCCGGGTTCCTCGGTGGATGGGAGCACGACGGCACCTTTCGCGTGCGCGGCGAGCGCGACGGCGCGGAGGGCATCGAGCTCTGGATCGAAGCGTTCCTCGGCGGGGCCGTCCTGCAGCCGGGCGAGCGCCGCGAGCTGCACGAGGTCGCGATGGCCGCCGGCGACGGCGATCCGTCGCCGCTGCTCGAGGCGTGGGCGGGTGCGCTCGGTACCGCGGGGCACGCCCGCACGACCGCCCCCTACCAGGTCGGGTGGTGCTCCTGGTACCACTACTTCCACGCCGTCACCGAGGCCGACCTCCGCTCCAACCTGGCCTTGGCGGCGGAGTGGCCCTTCGACGTGTTCCAGCTCGACGACGGCTTCCAGCCCGCGATCGGCGACTGGCTGGACACCAACCACAAGTTCGACACGGAGGTGGACGGACTCGCGGCTGCGATCGCATCAGAGGGTCGCACGCCCGGCATCTGGCTCGCGCCGTTCCTCGCGGGAGCGGACTCGGAGGTCGCTCGCGGGCACCCCGACTGGCTGGCCACGCACCTGGCGAGCGGCTCCCCGCTCGTCGGCATGGCGAACGAGGCGTGGGGCGGTGTCGTGCACACGCTCGACACGAGCAACCCGGAGGTGCTCGACCACCTCGAGTCTGTCGCTCGGAGCCTCGTGCAGGCGGGCTACCCGTACCTCAAGCTCGACTTCACCTACGCCCCGTCGATCCACGGCGGCTACGCGGACCCCGGGCGTACGCCCGCACAGCGGGTGCGCGCCGGCTTCGAGGCGATCCGACGCGGTGCCGGCGACGCCACCTTCCTGCTCGGGTGCGGCGCGCCGATCGGGATGGCGGTGGGACTCGTCGACGGGATGCGCATCGGTGCCGACGTCGCGCCCTGGTGGCACCCGCAGGACGACCAGTACCGGCCGCCCGGCCACACGGGCGGCGAGCCGGCCACGGTGAACGCGTGGCGGAACACCCTGAGCCGCTCCTTCTTCCACCGCAAGCTCTGGCTCAACGACCCTGACTGCCTGATGCTGCGCACCGAGCGCACGCGGCTCGAACCGGAGCAGATGCGGGCCTGGGCGTTGGCCGTCGGCGTCAGCGGGGGCCTGGCCCTCGTGTCCGACGACCTCTCGCTCCTCGGTGCGGACGCGCGGGCGCTGCTCGACGAGGTGGTGGCACTCGGCCGCGAGACGGACGCGGGCGCACACCCGCCGCGCTGCCCCGACCTGCTCGAGCACGACCCACCGACACGGCTCGTGACGGCCACCATGGCGCTCGTCGGCGACCCCGAGTCGGGTCGGGCGCACGTGCAGGGCCTCCTTGCGTAGACCAGCCGCGCCGCCGTCCCCCTCGCCTCCGGCGATCCGCGGCACGGTGCCCTTCGTCGGCGCGGGCGCCTCGCTCCTGCGCGACCCGACGGCGTGGTTCGAGCGGCAGCGAGCCCACCACGGCGACACCTTCGTCGCCGACGCCTTCGGCTTCCGGTTGTTCTGCGTGCTCGGGCCGGTCGGCGTGCGCTCCCTCTACGCGCTGGCCGAGCACGACGCCAGCTTCGGACTGGCCACCTACCGGCTCATCGGCTTCAAGCTGCCACCCGAGCTGATCGACGGTCGCCGGAACACCCCGCACTCGCTGTTCGGGGCCAACGACGTCGAGCGCTACCTCCGGGCGCTCGAGGAGGCCGTGGCCGCCGAGCTGACCGAGCTCGGTCCGGTCGGCCACTTCGAGGTGTTCACCGAGATGCGGCGGCTCGGGCACCGGCTCGGGCTCGCTTCGTGGGCCGGTCGCGAGGTCGCCTCGTCCCGGTACCTCGATCGGCTGATCCCGCCGCTCGACGCCATCGACTCGTCGGAGGCCTTCGTCCGGCCCGCCCAGGCGTTCCGCACGTGGGCAACCGGCCGCCGGCGCGAGCGGGCGGCCATGGCGACCATCGAAGGGGTGATCACCGAAGTGCTGGCCGAGCGGGAGCGCGAGGGGCGCCTTGGCTCCGAGGGCGACTTCCTCGATCACATCTACGAGTCGTTCGCCGACCTCCCGGCGAGCGAGCGCGCGATCGAGACCGCGCGCGATGTCATCCTCATCCACTCCGGCGCGCAGTCGAACCTCTACGCGGCGCTCGCGTGGACGCTCGTGAACGTGCTCGCGGACGAGGCGCGGCTGCGGCGCGTGCGAGATGGCGACGACGTGCTGCTCGACCAGTGCGCCAGCGAGTCGATCCGGATGGCGCAGCGGTCGATCACGCTGCGCGAGGTGCTGCGCCCGATCGACCTCGAGGCCGAGGGCGGTCCCTACCGGCTGGCCAAGGGGACGTTCGTGACGACGATGCTTTCCGCCAACAACCGCACGGCCGCGCCGGGCCTGAGCGTGTTCGACCCGCACCACTACACGCCGCGACGGCGCACGCTCGCTGACGACGTGCCGGTTGCGACCAAGGAGCTCGTGTCGACCTTCGGGCACGGCAGCCACTCGTGCCCGGCGGCGCGGTTCTCGATCTCCGCGATCCGGGTCGCTGTCCGGGCGCTGGTCGAGCAGTACGACCTGACCCCTCGCTACGAGACCGTCGTGCCGCGCCGCCGCCAGATCGGGGCGGTGGCCAGAGCGGCCCACCCCGCGGTCGTCGACTACCGCGCCCGCTGACCCCTCGGCTCGGTGGCCTCGAGGGCAGCCAGGCCGCGCCGGTCGACCTTCTGCATCGGGGTCAGGGGAAGCGCGTCGACCAACCGGAGACCCTCCGGCAGCTTGTAGTGCGCCAGCTTCGGCTCGAGGAAGGCACGCAGCTCGTCAAGAGTCGGCGGCCGGGCGGGGTCGGTGGGGACGACCACAGCGATGCCGAGCTCGCCCATCACGTCGTCCGGTCGCGGGACGACGGCCGCGTCGGCGACCGACGGATGATCCGCGAGGACGCTCTCGACCTCCGCTGGGTAGACGTTGTACCCACCGCGGATGAACATCTCGCTGAGCCGCCCGGCCAACCGGAGCAGACCCCGGTCGTCGACGCGGCCGAGGTCGCCGGTGCGCAACCAGGCTCCGACGCGGGCGTGCGCGGTGCCCTCCGCGTCGCGCCAATACTCCGTCATCGATGTCGGTGAGCGGAGCCACACCTCGCCCACCGCGCCGTCGGGGAGCGGCTCGCCCGCGCCGTCGCGGATGCTCACCTCGATGCCGCCCCGCGGCTGGCCAACTGTGAAGAGGGCCTCCTCGTCGTCGGCGTCGAACGCCGTGCCCGTGCCGCACCCGCCGCTCTCGGTGGAGGAGTACCGGATCGAGTACGCCGCGGCGAAGCGCGCCTTCGCCTCGCGGACCAGGGCCGGGGGCGAGGCGGCGCCGCCGACGACGAGCGTCTGCACGCAGTCGAGGTCGTAGGACTCGATGTCTTCGCGCAGCAGCAGCGCGATCTGCGGGGCGACGCCGCCCAACGTCGGCATGCGGTGCTCGGCGATGCAGGCGAGGGCGTCGGCGGCGCGCCACCGCCCCAAGATGTGCGTCGTCGTGCCGAGCCGGAGGTACCAAGGCAGCTTGGTCATGAACCCGACGTGGGCGAACTGCGTCCCGGCCAGCATGGGCGTCGGCTCCGCCGTCGGGTCGCCCCAGGCGTCGGCGACGTCGATGCGGGTGACCGCGGCGAGCTGGCGGTTCCGGAACAGGGCACCCTTCGGCTGCCCGGTCGTTCCGGAGGTGAACACCAGCGCCACCGGACGATCTGGATCCTCCACGAGGGGCGCGACGGCGCCCGGACGGCGCAGCGCCTCAACGTCGTCCGCGCTCCCGAGCGAGAGCGCGCCACCCGCGACGACCGCGACCGCAGCCTGCTCGGGCGGCGCCAGGCGGGGGTTCACCCCCGCCGTCACGGCGGCCACCTTCGCGGCGGCGGCGTAGGCCACGACGTAGCTCGAATCCGACGGCAGCGTCAGCAGCACAACATCCCCCGGCCCGATCCCGGCCGCGACCATGCCAGCGGCCACCTCGTCCGAACGCGCGTCGAGCGCGGCGTACGACACCCGCGACCCGTCCGGGTCGACGAGCGCGGCGCGGTCCCCGAAGCGGATCGCCGCGTCGCGCACGGTGGCGGCGAGCGTCACCGGATCGTGGGGTCGATGCGCTGCCCGGACGAGAAGACCTGCTGGCCCTCGGCGAGGGCGTCCTTGCTCATGGCGAGGTTCAAGAAGGTGTTGCCCACGTCGAGCATCTGGCCGCGGGTGAGCTCGCGCGCCGCCCACAGCGAGCGCAGGCTGGCCTGCACGGCGGTCGGCGGCTGCGAGGCGATCGCCGCTGCGATGCGCTGCGCGGTCGGCAGGAGGTCGGCCATGGGCACGACCTCCGTCACGAGTCCGATCGCCAGCGCCCGCGCCGCGCTGATGCGCTCGTGGTTGCCCAGCAGCGTCATCCGCATGACCTCGCCGAACGGCATGCGGTGCAGCATGAGCGCCGGCTCGAACACGGCGGGCATGCCGTAGGTGACGTGCGGGTCGAAGAACGTGGCGTGCTCGGCGGCGACGAGGATGTCCGCCTCGCCCAACAGGTAGAAGGCGCCGCCGCAAGCCATGCCGTTGACGGCTGCGATCACGGGCTTCCAGCACTCGTTGCTGCGCGGCCCGAGCCGGCCGCCGGGGTCGCGGTAGGTGAGCGGGTCGAAGCTGTACTCGACACCGTCGTCCGAGGGCACCTCACTTCGGTCGATGCCGGTGCAGAACGCCTTGTCACCCGCGGCAGTGACGATGATCGCCCGCACGGTGTCGTCTTCGCGAACGTGCGCCCACATCGCGGCCATCTCGTCGCACATCACGGTGGTGAACGCGTTGTGGCTGTCCGCCCGATCGAGCGTGATCGTCGCGACCCCGTCGGCTGCCTCGTAGCGGATCGTGGTGAGGGCGCTCGGGTCCATCCCGGGTGACGCTATTCGGTCGGGCCGCCTACCACGGCAGTGCCAGGATCGGGGCATGGTCGAGCTGCGCTGGGCGCCGCCGTCGCGCGACGACGATCTCGAGTGGGCGGCGCTGCTCGCCGCCATGGAGGCCGTCGACGAGCGCGGCGAGACCTACGAGCTGGAGGATCTCGCCGACGAGTGGCGGTCCGTGTGGTCGCACCCCGACACGGACGCCCGGTTCGGGTGGGACGGCCGCGAGCTGGTCACATTCGCCTGGCTGAAGGCCATGCCCGGCCAGCGAGAGGCGAACAGCGTGTGGTGCTGGGGCGGGGTGCGACCGAGCCACCGCCGCCGCGGCATCGGCTCGCAGGTCGTCGAGTGGTCGCTCCAGCGCGCCACCGAGGTGGCCGCCGGGTTCGACCAATCACTCGAGACGAGGGTGCAGCTCGACGCCACCGATGACCAGGTCGACCTCCTCGCGATCGCGACGAAGGCCGGGTTCGAGCCCATCCGGCGCTTCCTCGAGGTCGTCCGACCGGCGCACGAGCCGTGGCCCGATGTTGCCGCGCCTGCGGTGCTCGAGCTGGTGCCCTGGAGCTCGGACCTCGACGAGGAGGCGCGCCTCGCGCACACGGAGGCCTTCGCTGACCACTGGGGGAGCGAGCCACGGACCGCCGAGGAGTGGTCGCAGTGGTACACGGGCCACCGCAGCTTCCGACCGGACCTCTCGATGCTCGCCATCGACCCGGCCAGCGGCCAGGTCGCGTCGCTCGTGCTGACGGCCGCCTTCCCGCAGGACTGGGGCGTGGTCCCCGTCGAGGCCTGGATCAACACCGTCGGCACCCGCCGTGAGTGGCGGGGCAAGGGCGTCGCCCGCTGGGTTCTGGCCGACGTCCTGCGCCGGATCGCCGCGGCCGACACCGGCTTCGAGCGCAGCATCCTCGGCGTCGACGCCGAGAACCCGACCGGCGCCCTCCGCCTCTACCGCACCCTCGGCTTCACCGAAGACGTGCGGTCCGTGTCGACCCTGAGCCGCCGCCCCCTCTGACGTCGTTCAGTCATCCATCGAGAGCATGCGGCGGGCGTTGCCCCGCATGATCTTCTCGACGACCTCGGGAGCGACGCCTTCCATGAGCTTGGTGGCGACCTCCTTGGTGTCGGGCCACGTCGAGTCGGTGTGCGGGTAGTCGGTCTCGAAGGTGATGTTGTCCTCGCCGACCTTGTCGAGGCTGTCGATGCCGTGCTGGTCGCGGAAGAAGCAGCCGAAGATCTGGCGGTAGTAGTAGGTGGACGGGGGCTCCGGCACGAGGTCGGCCACGCCGCCCCACGCCCGGTGCTCCTCCCAGACCGTGTCGGCCCGCTCGAGGATGTACGGGATCCAGCCGATCTGGCCCTCGCTGTAGGCGAGCTTCACGTCCGGGAACTGCACGAGCTTCCCGGAGAAGAGCCAGTCGCTCATCGACGCCATGGCGTTGTTGAACGAGAGGGTGGCCGCCACCGCGACCGGGGCGTCGCCGGAGGTGGCCGGCATGCGCGACGACGAGCCGATGTGCATGCAGATCACCGTGTCGGTGTCCTGGCACGCGGCGATGAACGGGTCCCAGTCGCCCGAGTGGATCGACGGGAGACCGAGGTGCGGAGGGATCTCGCTGAAGCACACGGCGTGGGTGCCCCGCGCGGCGTTGCGGACGACCTCCTCGGCGGCCAGGATCGGGTCCCACAGGGGGATGATCGGGAGCGGGAGGAGCTGCCCGTCGGAGTCGCCGCACCACTCCTCGACCATCCAGTCGTTGTAGGCCCTCACGCACGCGAGGCCCAGCTCGCGGTCGCGCGCCTCGGTGAAGGTCTGGCCGCAGAACCGCGGGAACGTCGGAAAGCACAGCGAGGCCTCCACGTGGTTCATCCGCATGTCCTCGACGCGCGCCTTCGGGTCGTAGCAGCCGGGGCGCATCTCGTCGTAGGTGATCGGCGACATCGTCATGTCGTCGCGGGCGAAGCCCACGGCGGCGACGTGGCGCTTGTGGATGTAGACGAGGTCCTCGTAGACCCAGCAGTCGGCCTGCGGGCCCTCCGGGTCGAAGGTCTGTTCGTACTGCCCGCCGCCTATGTGCTTCATGTGCCCGATGCCGCGCCGCTCGACCTTCGGACCGCGGTCGCGGAGCCGCTCCGGGAGCCAGGTCTCCCACACGTGCGGCGGCTCGACCACGTGGTCGTCGACGCTGACGATGGTGGGGAGCTCCCAGTCAGGTGCGGTGGTCATCTCACGGGCTCCATCCAAGATCTGACGGGGTGTCAGATACCCTACCCGGCCACCTGACGGGTCGTCAGATAGGGTCGGCGGATGCCGCTCGACCTGGCCGCCCTCGTCGATCCGGTGCACACGGCCATCGTCACCTCCGAGGTGCAGAACGGGGTGGTGGGCGCCCGCTCGGCGCTGCCGGCGCTGGCCGAGGCGGCTGCCGTCGAGATGCTGCCGAGCCTCGGCCGGCTGCTGCCGGCCGCCCGCGCCGCCGGCGTGCAGGTCGTGCACTGCACCGCCTACCGCCGCGCCGACGGGAAGGGCGCCAACACGAACGCCCGGCTGTTCATGGGCGTGCGCAAGTCGCCGGTGGCGCTGCTCCCGGGCACCCCGGAGGTCGAGGTCGTGCCCGAGCTCGGCCCGGAGCCCGACGACCTCGTGCTCACCCGCACCCACGGTCTCGATCCGATGGCCGGCACCGACCTCGACCCCGTGCTCCGCAACCTCGGCGTCTCCACGATCGTCGTCACCGGGGTGTCGGTGAACGTAGCGGTGACCAACCTCATCATGGATGCCGTCAACCTCGGGTACGACGTAGTGCTCCCGCGCGATGCCGTGTGCGGAATCCCGCGCGACTACGCCGATGCCGTGATCGACAACACACTGTCGCTGCTGGCCGCGGTCACCACCACCGACGAGCTCATCGCCATCTGGAAGGGGTGACGATGGCGGACATGGAGACCGGCATCCGCGGCGACCTCGAATGGGGGTCGATCCCGCGCCTCGCCCGTGCAGCCGCCGAGCGCTTCGGTGACGCCGAGGCCGTCGTCGACGGCGACGTCCGCCTCTCCTTCAACGACCTCGCCACGGCCGCCGACCACGCCGGACGTGCGTTCCTCGCCGCCGGGATCCGCACGGGCGACCGCGTCGCGATCTGGTCGCCCAACGTGCACGAGTGGATCGTCGCCTTGCTCGGCCTGCAGTCGGCCGGCGGGGTAGTCGTCCCGATCAACACCCGCTACAAGGGCGCCGAGGCGGCCTACATCCTGGCCAAGAGCCGGGCCCGCATCCTCGTCACGGTGAACGGCTTCCTCGACAACGACTACGTCGCGATGCTGGAGGGCCACGACCTCCCCGACCTCGAGCACACCGTGGTCCTCCGTGGGGATGCACCCCCGGGCACGGTGCCGTGGAGCACGTTCCTCGCGCGGGGCGACCTCGTCGGCCAGGCCGACCTCGACGACCGCCTGGCCTCGCTGGGTGCCGGCCACACATCAGACATCCTGTTCACGTCCGGCACGACGGGGAACCCGAAGGGCGTCGTGGCCACCCACGGCCAGACGCTGCGCGGCTTCGCCGACTGGGCGGCGATCGTCGGCCTCGGTCGGGACGACCGCTACCTCGTCGTCAACCCGTTCTTCCACGCGTTCGGCTACAAGGCCGGCATCGTGGCCTGCCTCACGGTGGGTGCCACCCTCGTCCCCCAGGCCGTCTTCGACATCCCGATGGCCATGGCCAACGTCGCCGAGCACGCCATCACGGCCCTGCCCGGACCTCCCGCGATCTACCAGACCTTCCTCAACCACCCCGACCTCGATCGAGAGCGCATGCGGTCGTTGCGGCTCGCGGTCACCGGCGCCGCCCCCGTACCGGTGGAGCTGATCAAGCGCATGGAGGACGAGCTCGGGTTCGAGACGGTCGTGACGGCCTACGGGCTCACCGAGTGCTGCGGGATCGTCACCGTCTGCCGACCCGACGACGCGCCCGAGCGCATCTCCGGCAGCTCCGGGCGAGCCATCCCCGGCGTCGAGGTCCGCATCGTCGCCGACGACGGCACCGAGGTGCCGCGGGGGGAGCCCGGCGAGATCGTCGTGCGGGGCTACAACGTGATGCAGGGCTACTTCGAGGCACCAGAGCAGACCGCCGAGGTCATCGACGAGGACGGATGGTTGCACACCGGTGACGTCGGCACGATGGACGCTGACGGCTACGTGGCGATCACCGATCGCAAGAAGGACATGTTCATCTCGGGGGGCTTCAACGCCTACCCGGCCGAGATCGAGCGGCTCCTCCTCACCAACCCGGAGATCGCGCAGGCCGCGGTCATCGGGGTGCCCGACGAGCGGATGGGAGAGATCGGCATGGCCTTCGTCGTGCCTGTGGCCGGCACCACTCCCGACCCCACCGACATCGTCGCCTGGGCCCGCGAGCACATGGCGGGGTTCAAGGCGCCCCGCGTCGTCCGCGTCGTCGAGGCGCTCCCGATGAACGCGAGCAACAAGGTGCTGAAGACCGAGCTGCGCGCCCAGGCGGCCGTCCTCGACACCTGACACCCCGTCAGGTCGCCGGTTACCCTTGGTCCATGGCCGAGGTGACGCCGCTCCACCCGGCGGACGAGGACGACGAGCTGCGCGCCGCCGACGGCAGGGTGCCCGGGCGGCGCGGCCGGGCGACACGGCAACGGCTCCTCGAGTGCACGAGCGACATGCTCACCACCACGAGCTACCGCGACGTGAAGGTGATCGACATCGCGCGCGAGGCGGGCGCGTCGCCGGCGACCTTCTACCAGTACTTCGCCGACGTCGAGGCGGCGATCCTCGTGCTCGCGGAGGAGATGGCCCAGCAAGGCCAGCACCTCACCGCCATCATCTCTGACGGCTCGTGGGTCGGCCGACACGCCTTCGAGACGTCCCTTGCGCTCGTGGATGCGTTTCTCGCGTTCTGGGACGACCACCGTGCGGTCCTGAGGGTGATGGACCTCGCCACGGAGGAGGGCGATGGCCGCTTCCAGAAGATCCGAGTCCGACTCCTCAACGACATCACCACGGCGCTGGCCGACGTCACGCGGGCGTCGCAGGCGGGCAGCGGCCTGCCGTCGGCGCTCGACCCGATGGCCGTGGCTGGCACGCTCGTATCGATGCTCGCCCATACGGCCGCTCACCAGTACGGCTTCGAGTTCTGGGGCATCCGCACGGCCCAGCTCCGCGAAGCGATGGCGCGCCAGGTGTCATGGGGCGTCACCGGGATCATCCCGCCCGACTGATGGCTGCCACCACCACGAACGACGGCGTCGACATCGCGTATGACGCCACCGGTGACGGCCCGGCGATCGTGCTGGTGCACGGGATCACCGAGTGCCGGCGCGCCTGGGACCCGCTGGTGGCCGACCTCGCCACCGACCACACCGTCGTCGCGGTCGACGTCCGGGGGCACGGTGAGTCCGGCTCCGCGGCCACGTACGACAGCCAAGCCATGGCCGGCGACGCCGCCGCGGTGGTCGCGGCGCTCGGACTGGGCGACCCGCTCGTGGTCGGGCACTCCATGGGTGGCATCGTGGTGACGGCGTTCGCGGCCGAGCACGCGTGCCGCGGCGTCGTGAACGTCGACCAGTCGATCGCGCTCGGCGACTTCCAGGACCTCGTGCGCGGCGCCGAGCCGATGCTGCGCAGCGACGAGTTCGGCGGCGTCATCACCGCGCTGTTCGACAGCATGCACGGGGCACTGCCCGCCGACGAGGTCGCCCGCATCAGCGCACTCCGTCAGCCGAAGCAGGACGTCGTGCTCGGCGTCTGGGCCCCCCTCCTGGAGCTGTCCCGCGACGACCTCGACGCGCTCGTCGCCTCGCTCGCCGCGAGCGTGCACGTGCCGTACCTCGCGCTCCACGGCATCGACCCGGGTCCTGGCTACGCCGAGTGGCTGCGCGGCGCGATCCCGACCGCCACCGTCGAGGTGTGGGACGGCGATGGGCACTACCCGCACTTGGTGCACCCGACGCGCTTCCTGGACCGGTTGCGGGCCTTCGAGTCCACGCTGGCGTGATCGCCCTCGGGCTCCTCCCGCCGTACCGGCTGGACGTCGCCAGCGACCCGGCGTGGATGGCGGCCTTCGCGCAGCACGCCGACGAGGTCGGCTTCGAGTCGCTGCTCGCCGTCGAGCACGTGGCGGTGCCGGTCGGCTACGAGAGCCGCTACCCGTACAGCGACACCGGCCGGATGCCGCTGCCCGAGGACTGCGAGCTCCCCGACCCGCTCGACCTGCTGGCGTGGCTGGCCGCCCGAACCGAGCGGCTCCGGCTGGGCACCGGGATCCTCGTGCTCCCGGAGCACCACCCGCTGCAGCTCGCCAAGCGCTGCGCGACGATCGACCGCCTGTCCGGCGGCCGGCTCTTCCTCGGCGTCGGCGTCGGGTGGATGCGCGAGGAGGTGGCGGCGCTCGGCATCGACCCGGACGAGCGTGGCAGCCGCACCGACGAGGGCATCGAGGCCCTGCGGGTGATCTGGACGGAAGACGAGCCCTCGTTCGCGGGGCGCCACTTCGCCTTCGGCCCGGTCCGCAGCCAGCCGAAGCCGGTGCAGCCGACCATCCCCATCCTGGTGGGCGGCCACAGCCCCGCCGCGGCGAGACGGGCCGGTCGCCTCGGCGACGGGTTCTTCCCGCTCGGCCTCTCCGGCGACCTCCTCGACCGGCGCTGGGCGCAGGTGCGGGAGGCGGCCGTCGCGGCCGACCGCGATCCCGCGGCGGTGTCGCTCACGCTCGGCGGCCTCCTCGGCGACGAGGCCGCCATCACCGAAGCCGTCGACCGCGGCGCCGAGCGCGTCGTCCTCTCCACCCGCACCGACGACCTCGACGAGCTCCGCCACGCCATGGATGCCACCGTCGCGCAGCTCGCCCGCCTCTGAGTCGTCAGGACCAGGGGCAAGGGCGCGGCGAGGCGGATCGCCTATCTCGGTGCCGCCACGCCTGCGCACGGCCGTCCGGCTCCGACCGCAACCTGTGTTGCATCTGGACCGACCTCGTCCGGAGTCGACACAGGCTCGTCGCCGAGGAAGGGATGCGGCTTGGGCGAGACGCCATCGACAACGAGCACGATGTTCGACTGACAGATGCAGGCCGGGCACAGTGGGAACATGAGCGAGGCGCGGTCGGCTCGTCGACCGTGCCAGCACCTGAGCTGCCGATCCGGGCCAGTTCAAACCTGACGCCTCGGGTCGAACCCCGCTGCGGACGACCGTCGGCAGGCATGGCAGCACCGAGCACCCCACTTCGTCTCGTCGCGCCCTTGCGGTCGGCGGTGGAGGTCAGCGGGCCATGAGGACGACCGCGGGGAGCGCGATGGCCATGCCGATGCGCTGCAGTCGCGCGAAGCGCTCGCGCAGGACGATGCGCGCGAGCAGGACGGTGCTCACCGGGTAGAGGGCGGCGAGCACGGCGACGATGCTGAGCAGTCCCTGGCGCGCCGCGAGCAGGAAGAGGACGTTGGCGGCGGCGTCGAGCGAGCCGGCGGCGGCGGTGAAGGCCCGGGCGCCGGGACGGGGGAGGGCGCGCGAGATCAGGCCGAGCAGCGCAAGTGAACCGACCGCGGCGACCGATGCCCCGCGTGCGGCGACGAGCGGCCACAGGCCGGAGTCGTCACCGACGTGCGACAGCGCCACGAAGAAGAGGCCGAACCCTAGGCCGGAGGCGAGGGCGAAGCGGACACCACTGAGATCGGACGCATGCAACCTGCTCCGGCTCTCGGCCGACACGAGCACGATCGCGATCAGCGCGCCGACCATCCCGGTCGTCACGCTCGCCGCGGGCCGCTCCCCCTCGAGGAAGCCTACGAGAACAGGCACCGTGGCGGACAGGAGTGCGGTGATCGGCGCCACGACGCTCATCGGCCCGACGGACAGTCCCTTGTAGAGGAACCCGACCCCCGCCGCGCCGCACAGCCCGCCCACCGCGCCGATCAACAGGTCGCCGCCGGCGGCCGAGCCACCGACGAACGGCACCACTGCCACCAGCAGGCCCAGGCCGAGCAGGTGCGACCAGAGCAGCACCGAGGTGGCGGGGATCCGGCGGGCCGCCATGCCGCCGCAGAAGTCGCCCACCCCGTAGGTGGCTGCGGAGAGGAGGGCGAGGACGACGGCCACCACGGTGGTCTACCGGACCCCAGGTGCTAGAACACGTTCTCGTTTTCGACCGAGGGGGTGCGGTGGTCGCGTTCGGCATCCAGCTGCCCATCCAGTCGCAGAGCACCATCTTCGTCCAGCCGTGGGAGCCCGCCGCCGGGGTTGCGGAGCTCGTGCAGGTCGCGCGGGCGTGCGAGGCGGCGGGGTTCGACTACGTGGCCGTTTGCGACCATGTCGCGGTGCCCGCCGCCCAAGCCGACGCGATGAGCACCGAGTGGTGGGACACGATCGCGACGCTCTCGTACCTGGCCGCGGTCACCGAGCGCGTGCGGCTCCTCAGCCACGTCTACGTGCTCCCGTACCGTCACCCCCTGGTGGTGGCCAAGGCATGGGCGACCCTTGACTCGCTATCCGGCGGGCGGGCCATCCTCGGCGTCGGGGCCGGGCACGTCGAGGGGGAGTTCGACGCCCTCGGCGTCCCGTTCGCGGACCGGGGCGCCCTGCTCGACGAGGCCATCGATGCCGTCCGCGCCGCCCTCAGCGACGACTTCGCCAGCCACGTGGGAGCGCGTTGGCAGTTCGAAGGTCTGGGGCAGCGACCTCGGCCTGTCCAGCGAGCCCTGCCGATCTGGGTGGGCGGCTCCTCCAAGCCGGCCATGCGACGAGCGGCCGAGCGAGGTGACGGGTGGTTGCCGCAGGGACCGCCCGAGGGAGGCATGGCGGCGGGGATCGACTTCGTCCGCGCCCACCGCGCCGCCACCCGAGGCGACGAGCCCATCGTGCTCGGGGCCCTCTCCGGGCCGCTCCACGTCGGCGAGCCCTCGTGGGAGACCCCGCGTTGCGTGCGCGGTCCGGCTGACAAGATCGCCGCGTACCTACGCACCTACGCCGACCTCGGCGTGGACCAGATCCAGGTGGGCTTCGTCAGCCGCTCAGCCGACGAGCTGTGCGACCAGATCGCCGCCTTCGCCGCCGACGTGGCCCCGCTCGTGAACCACTGAGGAGACCCATGCCCGAATCGCACATGCCCGAGGCACCGCTGCCCGGTTCCACGATGCTCGAAGGGAAGGTCGCGCTCGTGTCCGGCATCGGACCTGGCATGGGGCGGGACGTGTCCTTGCTGCTCGCGCGGCACGGCGCCGACGTCGTCCTCGGCGCCCGTCGCATGGAGAAGTCGGAGGAGGTGGCCGCGGAGGTACGGGCGCTCGGGCGGAAGGCAGAGGTCGTCGGTCTCGACATCACCGACGCCGACGCATGCGCGGCCGCCGTGGCCCGCGCGGGTGACGCGCTGGGCGGGCTGGACATCCTCGTCAACAACGCCTTCCAGGATGGGAACCGCAAGCCCTTCATGGACGCGCCGCTCGACGAGTGGCGGGTGACGATGGACGTGAACCTGTGGGGCACGCTGCAGATGACCAAGGCGGCCGTGCCGGCGCTGATCGAGCGAGGTGGCGGGACCATCGTGATGATCAACTCGATGTCGACGCACCGGATCGAGCCGACCTACGGCGCCTACGCGGCGTCCAAAGGCGCGCTCGAGACGGCCACCAAGACGCTCGCCCTCGAGCTCGGGCCCCACGCGATCCGGGTCAACGGGGTCTTCCCCGGCTACATCTGGGGCGACTCCGTCGAGTGGTACTTCGGGTACCTCGGCAAGAAGCGCGGGATCAGCGGTGACGAGGTGTACGAGGAGATCGCCGGCGAGACCGCCCTCAGGTACCTGCCGCACTCGAGCGAGATCGCGGGCTCGGTGCTGTTCTTCGCCTCCGACCTGTCGAAGCCCGTCACCGGGCAGAGCCTCGACGTGAACTGCGGCCATTGGATGGCGCCGTGATCAAGCTCACCGTGCTCGTGAAGCGGAACCCCGCACTCTCGATCGACGAGTTCCACGAGGAGTGGCGCGCCCACGGTCGCATGATCGCCGAGGAGCCGGTCTTCGCCCGGTTCGTCAAGCGCTACGAGCAGAGCCACCGCGTGCCCGCCGACTACCGCAACGGTGACACCTACGACGGCGTCGCCGTGCAGTGGTACGAGTCGTACACCGACTTCGTCGCGCTGCTCCAGACGCCGGAGTACGCCGAGAAGATGCAGCCCGACGAGACGCGCATCCTCGATCTGAGCGGCATGGTCATACTCTTCACCGAGGAGTCCGAGGTCTTCATCCCGTGACGAGTGCCGACGTCACCGTCGCTGCCAACGGCGTTGCACGGTGCTGGTGGTGCGGCGACGATCCGCTGTACGTCGACTACCACGACCACGAGTGGGGCGTGCCCCTGCGCGACGAGCGGGCGCTCTTCGAGCTGCTGTGCCTGGAGGGGTTCCAGGCGGGCCTCTCGTGGCTCACGATCCTCCGCAAGCGGGAGGGCTTCCGCGACGCCTTCGAGGGCTTCGACCCAGCGGTCGTGGCGCGGTACGGCGAACCCGAGGTGGATCGCCTGCTCGCGGACGCGGGCATCGTGCGGCATCGCGGCAAGATCACCGCCACGATCGGCAACGCCCGGGCCGTGGAGGCGATGCACGAGGCCGGCACGTCCCTCGTGCAGGTGGTCTGGTCGCACGCGCCGTTGCCGCGCGCGGCGGCGCTCGTGGGGCGGGCGGACATCCCCGCCGAGACCGCCGATTCGGTCACCGTCGCGAACGCGCTGCGGACGTGGGGCATGCGCTTCGTCGGCCCCACCACCGTCTACGCGTTCATGCAGTCCGCGGGCCTCGTCGACGACCACCTGGAGGGCTGCCATCGCTCCGGCGTCGGGGCCGGCAGCCGCCGCGGCTCGATGCGCTAGCACTAGATGCGGCGCGCCACCTCCGCGGCGGCCGCCAACGCGGCCGCCAGGCCGCCGGTGCCGCTCGCGTCGCCGATGACGTGCACCTCTGGCGCGGCGGGAGGTGGAGCTGCCGGACTTCGGCCCACGCGGATGTCCGTCGCCCCGATCACCGCATCGTCCGTGATCACGACCCCGGCTCGCTCTGCGGCGGCGACGAGCCGGAAGCGGCCCGGCAGGCCGAGCTCGGGGGCCAGGACCGGACCGTCCGGGACGAGCCGCACTTCGTGGCCCGCTGTGCGCGCGTGAAGCGCGATCGACACCGCGGCCTTGCCGCTCCCGCGCACGACCACCGGGCTGTCCAGCGGGGTGCCCGCATCCAGCCACCCCCGCAGGTCATCGACGCCGAGGGAGTCGCCACCAGGCCACGCGGCGCCCGTCGCCCACACGACGACGTCCGCATCACCTGCGTCCGTGACGAGCGTGTCGGTCCGGATCACGACGCCCGCGTCCTCGGCCCCGCCGACCAGCCACGCGAGGAGCCCGTCCAGATCGGTGTCGGCGCGCTCGGCGAGCGCGAGCCGACCGCCGAGCCGATCGCTGGCCTCGTGGAGCTCGACCGCGTGGCCGCGCTCCGCGAGGCGTCGCGCGCACTCGAGGCCGGCCGGACCACCGCCGACCACCAGCACGCGCTTGGGCGGATCCGCGGGCGGCGCGACCAGGTCAGCCTCGTGGCCCGCGTCCGGGTTGACCGCGCACTGCACGGGCTGGTTCAGGAAGATCGCCCCGATGCAGCGGTATTGGTAGGTGCAGGGCCGGATGCGATGGCGCTGGCCGGCGGCCAGCTTGGCGGGCAGGTCAGGATCGGCGATCAGCGGCCGGCCCATCGCGATCACGTCGGCGGCGCCGTCGGCCAGCGCCTGTTCGGCGGCCTCCGGGGTGAGGCGGCCCATCGCGATCACCGGCGCGCCGAGCTCGCGTCGGACGCGGGCGGCGTCGGCGAGGAGCGCGCCGGGCTCGTGCGGCGTGTGCCCGTCGGTGATCCCGGTGGCGACCATGGGCTCGCCGTAGGCGGTGACGTGGATGGCGTCGAGGCCGGCCTCGATGCCGAGACCCATGGCCACGAGGGCATCATCGATCCGTTGACCAGGCTCGCGGTGCGCTTCGACCGTGCCGACGCGCGCCCACAACGGGAAGTCAGGTCCGACCGCGGCGCGCACGGCTCGCACGACCTCGACGAACAGCTCCGCCCGCGCCTCGACCGACCCTCCCCATCGGTCGGTGCGCTGGTTGCTGTAGGGCGAGAGGAAGGCGTGGAGGAGGTAGCCATGACCCGCATGCAGCTCGATGGCGTCGAAGCCCGCGGCCAGCACGCGGCCCGCGGCGTCTACGAACCGCTCGACGACCCACGTCAGGTCCTCGTCGGTCGCCTCGCGCACGCGGTACGCCGCGGTCGGCGATGTGAACGGCGCCACCATGTCGGCCGCCTCCTCGGCGGTGACCATGCCGGAGAGCGCGTCGGGCGCGGGCGGGCGCCTCTTCGAGGGGACGAGCAGCGGCCGCCCCTCGGCGATGTCGAGGAGGCTGTTGGTGCCGCCGTGCACGAGCTGCGCCGCGATGGTGGAGCCATGGCGGTGCACGCCGCCGGTGAGTCGCCGGAGGCCAGGGAGCTGGCCGTCGTCGGACGCGGCGATCTGGCGGCGGTCGAACGATGCCTCGGGGTACGCGACCGCGACCGATCCGACGATGACGAGACCAGCGCCGCCGCGGGCTCGGGCCTCGAACCACGCCGCTTGGGCGTCGCCGACGGTGCCGTCGTCCTCGGCCAGGTTCACCCCCATGGGGCACATGGCGATGCGGTTGGGCAGCGTCAACGATCCGAGCTGGCCCGGCGCCAGCAGGTGCGGGAACGCGGTCACGACAGCTGGTCGGTGTACGTGTCCGTGCCGGGGATCGTCGGCACGAACGGCGCCGTCCAGAGGATCTCGCCGATGCCGTCGGCCCGGAGGCGCTCGGACGCGGCTCGCTGCTCGTCCCACCACGAGTCGGGGCTGGCCGTCGTGAACGACAGGTTGAGCAGGCAGCCGTCGAGCCGGTCGTGGCCCTGCTGCGACACGGGCGCGTCGGGCGGGAGCGGGATCGGCGTGAAGCCAAGCTCGAGCTCAGCGGCGAACGTGTCCCCCACGTAGCCGCCGAGCTGCTCCGCCGTGACGCCCGCCGCGGGGCGCACGAGCGTCGCCGTCACGCCGCCGAACGTGTGGTCGAGCGCCAGCTCCGCGGGCACCGCGTCGTCGCCGGCCGACGCGGCGGTGAGCGCGTGGCGGTAGAGGAGCGTGTGGATGTGGTCGCGCTCGGCGAACATCCGCCCGTTAGCGTGGAGCCACTGCACCTGGCGCAGCGCCCAGTCGACGTGGTCGTCGTGCCGGCCGTCGAGGATCCAGTAGATCGCGACGTAGGACCCCAGCCGGGCCCCGCCGAACAGGTCGGCCTCAGCACCGAAGCGCAGGTCCTTCAGGTCGCGGGTGGCGACGAACCGGCGCCCCGCGAACAGCCACGGACCGACCATGCAGCCGGCGTAGAAGTGGTCGCGCTCGTACCAGCGGTTGTACGCGACCTCGTGCCCGCGGTGCGGCTCCACGAGCGTGAACAGCATCGACCCCAGCCGCACCTCACCCCCGATGTCGCTCATGGGTTCGGAGCCTACGATCCGCCCATGACCGGTGAGGACCTCGTGCGGATGGTGCCGATCCTCACCGTCCGCGAGGTGGCGCCGGTCGTCGCGTTCTACGAGCGCCTCGGCCTGCACGTCACGGCGGAGTTCGACGGCTATGTGATCCTCGCCACCGACTCCGTGCGGGAGGACGACACGGTCGAGGTGCACCTGTCGCAGTGGGATGAACACGATCCCCGCACCACCGCCAACATGGTGTACCTCCGGGTGCGCGACGCCGACGTCGTGTACGGGCGCCTCCACGAGGCCCTCGCCGCCGAGGGACGGCTCTACCTGGCTCCCCCCACTGGGCTCACGCCCGCGCTGACCGCGGAGCTCCAGGCGCGCGAGGACGCCGGCGAGGTGCTGACCCGGTTGCACGAGATCGAGGACAAGCCGTGGGGCCAGCGGGAGTTCGGGGTGATCGACCCCGCCGGCACCCTCGTGCGGATCGGCTCGTGGCCGGACGCGTGACCCCACCTCGCCGGATCTACCTCGACGGCAACTCGCTCGGCCCGCCCACGGTCGGTACGGCCGACGCGCTCCGGTCGCTCGTCGAGCAGTGCGACGACGAGCTCATCGGCGGCTGGAACGCGGGGTGGTGGGATCTCCCGGTGGCGGTCGGCGAGCGCATCGCTCCGCTGGTCGGCGCCGCACCGGGCCAGGTCGTGGTGGGCGACAGCACGACGGTGATGTGGTTCAAGGCGGTCGGCGCCGCCCTGCGACTGCGGCCCGACCGCACGACGATCGTCACCCAGACCGGCGGGTTCCCGACCGATCGCCACGCCATCGACGCGCTCGGCGCTCTCGTGGTGGCCGTCCGCCCAGACGAGCTCGCCGACTCGCTGGGTCCGGACGCGGCCGTGCTGGCCGTCACCCACGTCGACTACCGCACCGGCCGCCGGCTCGACATGGCGGCCCTCACGGCTGCCGCGCACGCCGCGGGTGCCGTCGCGGTGTGGGACCTCTCGCACTCGACGGGTGCCATGGACCTGCACCTCGACGATGCCGAGGTCGACCTCGCGGTGGGCTGCACCTACAAGTACCTCAACGGCGGCCCTGGTTCACCAGCCTTCGTCTACGTGGCGAGCCACCACCTGCCGGTGCTCGACCAGCCGCTCCCGGGGTGGGTGGGCCACGCTGATCCCTTCTCGATGTCGGAGGTGCACGAGCCGGCTGAGGGCATCCGCCGGATGCTCTCTGGCACGCCGTCGGTGCTCGCACTGGCGGCCCTCGACTACGCCCTGGGCCGCTTCGACGGCGTCGACCTCGTCGCCCTGCGAGCGCGCAGCCTCGAGCTGACCGATCGCTTCATTGCCGGCGCCGACGCTCTCAGCCTCGAGGTGGTGACCCCGCGCCAGCATGAGGATCGCGGCAGCCATGTGTCACTGCGCCACGAGCACGCCTGGGAGGTCGTGCAAGCGCTGATCGACGCGGGTGTGATCGGCGACTTCCGTCCGCCTGACCTCATCCGCCTCGGCTTCCCACCCCTCGATGTGACAGACGACGACGTCGACGAAGCCCTGTCCCGCCTCGCCACGGTGCTGGCAACGGCCTCTTGGGAACGCTGGGTCGACGTTCCCCGCCCCTCGGTCACCTGACCTCAACCAGGATCTGTGGACGCTTCCGCTCGGATGGCGGCCGTGTGCGTCCACAGAACTGGGGATTGGGGTTAGGCGCCGATGCCGTAGCGCTCGAGGCCGAAGCAGCGGATGGCGTTGCCGCGGAGGAACTTCCAGGCCTCCTCCTCGTCGAGGCCGGCCTGCGTGCAGATGTCGTTGGCGACCTTCTTGCTGTGCGGGAAGGTGCTGTCGGCGTGCGGGTAGTCGGTCTCGAAGCAGATCTGGTCCATGCCGATCGCGTCGCGGTTCTTGAGCCCGATCTCGTCGTCGAACACGCAGCCGTAGATGCGGTGGTGGATGTAGCTCGACGGCTTCTGCGGCAGCGACGTGCCGAAGGAGTTGTCGCCCCGTTCGGCCCAGAGCTTGTCGGCACGCTCGATCACGTACGGCATCCAGCCGACCTGGCCCTCGCTGTACGCGATGACGAGCTCCGGGAAGCGGTCCATCGTGCCCGAGAAGATGTAGTCGAGCATCGAGCCCATGGCATTGGAGAACGTGAGCGTGGAGCTCACGATGAACGGCGCGTCTGGCGACGTGGCGGGCATCCGGGACGACGAGCCGATGTGCATGCAGACGACCGTGCCTGTGTCCTGGCAGGCCTGGAAGAACGGGTCCCAGTGACGGCCCTTGTCGTGCACCGACGGGAGGCCGAGCGGGTGCGGGTTCTCCGAGAACGTGACGGCGAAGCAGCCGCGGGCTGCGTTGCGGCGTACCTCGGCCGCAGCGAGGTGCGGGTCCCACAGCGGGATCATGCCGAGCGGGATGAGGCGACCGGCACCGTCCCCCGCGCACCACTCGTCGATCATCCAGTCGTTGTAGGCCTGCACGCAGAGCAGCGCGAGGTCCTTGTCCTTGCGCTCGTAGAACGTTTGGCCGCAGAAGCGGGGGAGCGTGTTCGGGAAGCAGATGGAGGCCTCTACGTGGTTGGCCGTCATGTCGATGAGCCGGTCCTTCTGGATCCAGCAGCCCGGGCGGATCTCGTCATAGGTGACCGGGGTGACGTCGAGCTCCTCGAAGTCGAGCGCGGCGCTCAGCTTGGGGAACGGGTAGACGAGGTCGTCGTAGAGCCACCAGTCGCACAGCTCGCCGCCCTCGACGCCCTTCTCGTAGGAGAACACGCCGCCCTCAAAGTGGAACTTGGCCGTGTCCCGCTCGACTCGGGGGGCCCGGTCGAGGTACTTCGCCGGCAGTCGGTCGGTCCACAGGGTGGGCGGCTCGACCACGTGGTCGTCGACCGAGATGATGAGCGGGAGGTCTTGCGCCATGGCCCCGATACTAGAACGCGTTCTAGTGCCGCGTCAGGTGACGTTCGGGGGTTGACGGCGAGTCAGGGGCGTCGCTGACAAGGACGCAGGACGACGCACTCCACCAGCGAATGCGAGGACGAGGACGCCGTCAGCGGCCTTCCTGGCCGGCGTCGAGCGTCGCAAACGTTGCCGCGTCACTAGTTCAGGAACAGGGGCGTCAGAGAAGGTCGAGCAGATCGGCCGGCGCAGCAAGGACCAGGTCGCCCGGCGGCGCGCCCGCTCTGGCCCGGGCGTTCCACCCGGCCAGGGCGAACGGCACGCCGGCGGCGGCGGCGCAGGCGCGATCGTGCGCGGTGTCGCCGACGTAGATGACGTCCGTGGGCTCGAGGCCCAGCGCATCGAGCAGTGGTCCGAGCTCCTTCTCCTGCCCGCCGAAGTCATCGGAGAACAGCGCCACCTCGGGCCGCCACCCGAGCTGCTGCAGCTCACGACGTCCGGACACGCGCTCCTTGTTGGACGCGAGGCCCCAGCGCCTCAGCTGCGAGAGGACCTCGACCACGCCGTCGAAGGGCAGCACGGCCGACGCGTCGTAGTGCTCGAGGTAGGCGGCCACGTTCACGCCCGCCCGCGCGCAGGCTTCGCCGAGCGGCAGCCCGAGCGGAGGGATGCGGGTGGAATCGACGCCGAGCGCATGGAAGGGAGCGATGAGGGCCACGTCGGAGTCGACGAGGGTGCCGTCGAAGTCGAACAGGGGGACGAGGGGCGGCACGCGCCGGAGTGTGCACGATCGCCACGCGCGCTGCGAAGTCGGGTGTAATCCCGCTGCGCGACTCAGCGCTGCCGCTCGGCGGCCCGGCACTCCCGTTCGTCCCGTGCCGCTGCGGTAGGACGTCGTTGAGACGATCCGTGTTCGGCGCGGTACGGTCCGATCGTGGGGGAGCTGCTCCGGCTGTCGGCAGGCGAAGCGACCGTCGACCGCGTGGCCGACGCCCTAGACGCCGAGGGTGGCGTGGTCGTCGAGCGCTTCATCGATGCCGAGAAGGTGGCGGCCCTGAAGGACGAGCTCGAGCCGCACCGGCAGCAGACGCCGCTGGGGCGCAACGACTTCGAGGGGTTCGACACCAAGCGCATCTACGCGCTGTTCGCCAAGACCCGTGGCTTCGACGAGCTGGCTACGCATCCGGTGCTGGTCGGCGTCCTAGACCGGGTGCTCGGCCACTACCAGCTCAGCGGACCGGTGGGCATCGACATCGGCCCGGGCGAGTCGGCGCAGGGCCTGCACCGCGACGACGTCGTCTACCCGTTGTCGTGGCCTCACCCGCAGGTCGTCCTCAACACCATGTGGGCGCTCGACGACTTCACCGTGGACAACGGCGCCACGCTGATCGTGCCGGGCAGCCACCGCACGAGCCCGGCCGAGAAGCCGGCCGACGCCGACGCGATCGTCGCCACCATGCCGGCCGGTTCGGTGATGTTCTACGTGGGAACGGTCTGGCACGGCGGCGGGGCCAACCGCACGGACGAGCGCCGGCTCGGCGTGATCCTCGAGTACGTCGCGTCGTGGCTCCGCGCGCAGGAGAACCACGTCACCGCCGTGCCGGTGGAGGTGATGCGCACGCTCGAGCCGCGCCTCCAGGAGCTGCTCGGGTACAACATCTTCCCGCCCTTCCTCGGCTACGTCGACGGGCGCCACCCCCGCCGCGCGCTCACCACACCTGACACCTGACGAGAACGGGTTCTAGTCTCGCCCGATGACAGCAGCGGGGTACCGGCTCCTCATCGGTGGCGAGCGCGTCGACGGCGACGCTGGCACCTACGACGTCGTCAACCCCGCGACGGAGACGATCGTCGCTCAGGCGCCCGAGGCGTCCGTGGCGCAGGTGGCGGCAGCCGCCGCAGCGGCAGCCGATGCCTTTCCCGCTTGGAGCCGCACCAAGCCCGAGGAGCGGGCTGACCTCCTGAACAAGGCGGCGGACCTGCTGCGCGACCGCATGGAGGAGCTCATCCCGCTCGTCCAGGCCGAGACGGGTGCCACGCAGCGGGTGGCGTCGACGATGCAGGTGCCCACGTGCATCGAGCGCTTCCGCCGCTATGCGAAGGGCGCGCTCGAGCCGTCCGTCATCCCGCTCCCGCCGAGCGAGATGCCCGCCACCGCGCTCGCCTCGGGTGGGCTCATGGGGGCCATTGTCGTGCGCCAGCCCGTCGGGGTCGTCGCGTGCATCACGCCGTACAACTTCCCGATCGTGAACATGGCCGGCAAGGTCGGCCCGGCCCTCGCGATGGGCAACACGGTCGTCGTGAAGCCGGCGCCGCAGGACCCGCTCGCGGTCACGGTGTTCGGCGAGGTGCTGCGCGACGCGGGCTTCCCGGCCGGCGTCGTCAACGTCGTCACCGGGTCGAGCCCCGAGGCCGGTCAGGCTCTCGTCGCGTCCGAGCACGTCGACATGGTCAGCTTCACGGGCTCCACGCCGGTTGGGCGTGCGATCGGCGAGGTGGCCGGGCGGGACATGAAGCGCCTCCTGCTCGAGCTCGGCGGCAAGGGGGCTGGCATCGTGTTCGACGACGCCGACCTCAAGACCGCCATCGGCACCATCGCCAGCGTGTGGGCGTTCCACAGCGGCCAGATCTGCACCGCGCCCACGCGCGTGATCGCCCAACGGGGCGTCTACGACCAGGTCGTGGCCGGGCTCCAGCAGGCCGCTGGTCGCCTCAAGGTGGGCGACCCCCTCGCGCCCGACACGGTCGTCGGGCCACTCATCTCCGACGTCCAGCGCGGCCGCGTGGAGGCCCTGATCAAGACGGGGATCGAGCAGGGCGGTGAGCTCGTCGCCGGTGGTGAGCGCCCCGACCTCCCCACCGGCTTCTACGTCGCCCCGACGCTGATCGCCGGCTGCAAGCCGGACAACGCCGCGGTGCAGCAGGAGTTCTTCGGGCCGGTGGTGGTCGTCGTGCCCTTCGACGACGAGGACGAAGCCGTCGCAATCGCGAACGGCACCGAGTTCGGCCTCTACGACTACGTCTTCACCGGCGACACCACCCGCGGCCTGCGCGTGGCGAAGCAGCTCCGCACCGGCAACGTCGGCCTCAACACCGCGCAGCGCAACCACGAGGCTCCGTTCGGCGGCTTCAAGATGAGCGGCGTCGGCCGCGACGGCGGCAGCTTCGGGCTCCACGCATACAGCGAGATGCAGTCCATCGTCTGGCCGGGCTGAGCGCGCTACCGCTAGTCGAAGGTCCAGCGGGTGGGGGAGCCGGCGAAGTCGTCCTCGGTGAGGCCGAACACGACCTCGGGCGTGATGCGGAACGTGGCGTTCACCCCGGGGTCGAGGAAGCTCGGCTCGTAGCTGGTGCCGTACTTCCCGTTCATGCGCTCGAGGAAGGCGCCGATCAGCCCAGCGTCCTGCACGATCTCGGCGTGGCCCTCGACGACCACCGGCTCGAGGGCGTCATCGGTGGTGATGGTGCAGCGCCCGTCATCCGCGAGGTTGCGCGCCTTCCGCGACCCGAGGGCACTGCTCGCCCAGAGCGCATCGTGTCTCCACACCGCCCACACGGGCATGACGTGGGGCCGGCCGTCGTGGCTGATGGTGGCCAGCCAGTAGTCGTGGCTGTGCAGCAACCGCTCGGCCGCCCACGTCCACGGCAGGAGACCCGTGCCCTCGTCGTAGGGGAGGATCCCGTAGCCGGGCATGTGAGGACGCGAGACGCGTGGAGCGCGCACGGCTCCATGGTGCACCCGCCGGCCGCCGATGGCGAGCGGTGCTACATCGCGGCGGGCACGATGCCTGTGGCCGTGCCGCGAACGGAATGCTGTCAGGCCCCGGGTGGGGTGTACGTCACCGCCTTCCGCGTCGCTGCATCGATCTCCTCGGGTGTCAGGAGGACGATCGTGCGAACAGCGGCGCCACCGCCGGAAGTGACGGCAAGCGCCAATGCGGCGGCCGCGGCGTTGTCGGGAAGGTCAGCGATCGCGAACACGTCCGTTCCACCGAACGCGAAGTAGAGAGCGTCCAGCTGGCCGCCGACGCTCTCCGCCGCCACCCGGGCGGCGGCCTCTCGCGGGCTCCCGCCCTTGGCGACAACTCCCCGGACCCCATCGAGCGTGTAGTTGACCTCGAGCAGGTACTTCGGCATGGTCGTAGCTCCCTCCATCCGTGAGCGGTCCACGGTAGGTCCGCATGAGGATCGCTGCGCCGGTAACGCCATCGGGTCGGTTGCTCGAGGGTCGGTTGTCGCGAACTAGAACGTGTTCTAGTCTCGCAGGATGGCGTTGCCTCCCCGAGACCACTCGTACGACCTGGTGATCTCGAACGGCACCGTGGTCGATGGCACGGGCCTGCCGCGTCGCACGGCGGACGTCGGCGTCAAGGGCGGGCGCATCGCCGCGATCGGGTTCATCGATCCGAGCGAAGGTGCACGCGTGATCGACGCCACCGGCCGCGTCGTCGCACCCGGCATCGTCGACCCGCACACCCACTACGACCCGCAGCTGACCTTCGAGCCCTACGGCACGTCGAGCTGCTACCACGGCGTCACCACCGTGGTCGCGGGCAACTGCGGCTTCTCCGTGGCGCCACTGAAGCCCGGCGACGCACCGTGGCTCATCCAGCTGTTCGCCCGCGTCGAGGGCATGGACGCCAGCGCGCTCGAGGGCATCCCCGTCGACGGCTTCGAGACCTTCCCGGAGTTCCTCGCGTCGATGCGCGGGAAGATCGGCATCAACGCCGCCTTCTACATCGGGCACTGCGCGCTCCGCCGCTACGTGATGGGCGACGAGGCGCAGGAGCGCGAGGCCACTCCGGAGGAGGTCGAGCGCATGGTGGCCATCGTGCGGGAAGCCATGGAGGCCGGCGCGGCCGGGTTCAGCTCCACTCACTCACCCACGCACTTCGACTCCGCTGATCGCCCGGTGCCGTCGCGGCTGTCGAGCCTCGACGAGCTCAAGGCGCTGGCCGAGGCGGCGGGGCATGCCGGCGGTGGCTCGCTCGCCTACCTGCCCGGCTCGGCCGTCGGCGGCATCACGCCCGAGGACGAGGAGCTGCTGATCGAGATGTCGCTCCTCTCGCGCATGCCGGTGATCATCCAGGGCCTCGGGGCGCGCTCCAAGGTCGACGCGCCCACCGCCGGCTGGGAGAACGCCAAGCGGTTCGTCGACGAAGCGACCTCACGCGGTGCTGCCGTCTACTCGATGGCGATGTCCAAGCCCTTCAACCGCACGTTCAACCTCGCCGACGGCACGAAGCTCTACGAAGGTGCCTTGCAGCTCCACCGGCTGTTCACGGAGGCGGGCACGACGGACGAGCGGCTCGCGCTCATCGCCGACCCCGCGTTCCGCGATGCCGTGCGCGACTCGGTCGACCACCCCAACCGCGACCCCAGAGCCGGGCCGACGCTGCCTCCGCCCGCATGGGCGGTGCTGCACGTCAACAAGGTCACGAAGCCGGAGAACGAGAAGCTCATCGGCCGATCACTCGTCGACATCGCGGCCGAGCGGGGTGTGCAGCCCACCGACGCGTTCCTCGACATCGCCGCGTCGGAGGATCTCGTCGTCGAGTTCCTCTGGAAGACCGAGACGCCCGAGTGGATCGAGGGCACCAAGGTCGCGCAGGACGACCCCCACATGATCGTGGGCACGTCCGATGGCGGCGCCCACCTCGACCGCGACGACGGCGCCGAGGCCCACACGTGGTTCCTCCAGCACTGGGTGCGGGAGTGGGGCGGCTTCACGCTCGAGGAAGGGGTGCGCCAGATCACCGCCATCCCTGCGGCGCTGTGCGGGTTCACCGACCGCGGGTTGCTGTTGGTGGGCTACGCCGCCGACATCATGATCTTCGACCCGGACACCGTTGGCCCCGACCAGAAGGCCCTCGCCCACGACTTCCCGAACGGGGCCGCCCGCTGGACCTCCAAGCCGCAGGGCGTGCACGCGACCATCGTCAACGGCGTGCCGATCGTCATCGACGGCGAGCTGCAGGCCGACGCCGGCCTTCCCGGCCTGGTCCTGAGCCCAGCATGATCACCAGATCTGTGGACGCTGGTGTCCGGCATGCGAGCGTGAGCGTCCACAGAACGAGGGGATTCGGCTAGTGCGCGGGCTGGTGTGGACGGGGGAGCTGGAGGTCCGCGACGACGTCGAGGTGCGCGGGCCGAGGCCACACGAGGTCGTCGTCCGCGTCGTCAACGCGGGGCTGTGCCACTCCGATGTCTCGGTGCTCGACGGGACGATCCCGTTCCCCACGCCCGTCGTCCTCGGACACGAGGGGGCCGGAGTGGTGGAGGAGATCGGCTCCGCGGTCCGCAAGCTGCGGGTGGGCGACCACGTCGTCCTCACCACGCTCGGCAGCTGCGGTCTCTGCGACGCGTGCGACCGTGGTCAGCCCACGCACTGCCGCGACACGATGGGTCGCCTGAGCCGCCCGTTCACGGTGGCCGGCGAGCCGGCCTTCCAGTTCGCCAACGCCGGCGTGTTCACCGAGCGCACAGTCGTGGCCGAGAGCCAGGCCGTCGTGATCCCACCGGAGATGCCGCTCACCGCCGCGTGCCTCATCGGGTGCGCCGTGGTGACGGGCGCGGGCGCAGTGCTCAACCGCGCCAAGGTGCAGCCGGGGGAGACCGTGGCTGTGATCGGCGCCGGCGGCATCGGCCAGTCGGTCATCCAGGCCGCCCGCATCAGCGCCGCCGGGCGCATCGTCGTGATCGACGCCAACCCTGCCAAGGAGGCCGTCGCCCGGCAGTTCGGGGCCACCGACTTCATCGACGGCTCGGCCCTCACCGGCGAGGGCGAGCTCGTGCAGGCCGTGAAGGACCTCGGGCTGCCCAACGGCGTCGACCACGCCTTCGAGTGCGTGGGCCATCCCACCCTGATCCGCAACGCGATCGACCTGCTCGATTGGGGCGGCCAGTGCATCCTGCTGGGGGTGCCGAAGCTCGGCACCGAGGCCAGCTTCGTCGTCAACACGCTCTACAACGACAAGTCGATCATGGGGTGCCGCTACGGCAGCACGCGCCCGCACCACGACATCCCGATGTTCGTCCGCTTCTACCTCGACGGCCGCCTTCAGCTCGATGAGATGGTCAGCCAGGTCTACGACCTCGCCGACGTGAACCAGGCCCTTGAGGACATGCACGCCGGCAAGCTCAACCGAGGCGTTCTGCGCCTCTAGCCGGCTCCGGGCGTCGCTGCGCTCCTGCCTCCGCCGGTGCCTCCCGGCGGCGCGGCGGAGCCGGCCGCCTTCGGCGTCGTGCTCAGGCGGGGTCGGGGACCCAGTTGCCGTGGAAGCCGAGGGGCACGCGGTTGGGGAGGAGGACGCGGGCGACGGGGCCGTCGGCGGGGTCGGCGGCGGGGAGCACGAGGAGCTCCGACCGGTCGATGTCGGCGTCATAGACGAGCGACAGGAGCCAGCCGTCGTCCTCCGGGGCGTCCTCGTGACGAGGGACCATCACCCACTCGCCGGCCGTGCGCCCGCGGCCCAGGTCGACGATGGTCTGGTCACCGGTCTTGCCGTCGATGCGGACGAGGTTGCCGCCGAAGCCGTTGTCCCGGTCGGCGTGGCGCACAGCGGAGCCGTAGCCCCACCGGTGGGGGCGGCCCACGAGGCGCTCGTCGACGCGGGGGAACTCCAGGGGCCGGTCGCCGAGCTGCTCCTCGGTGACGGTGCCCGTGGCGGTGTCGATCGTCCATCGCCACAGGAGGGGAGCGGAGTCGTCGGGTCCGAGCCGCTTGGCGTCGAACATGCGCTCGTAGCGGACGATGTCGATCACGACGCAGTCGCCGTCGTCGTGAGCGTTGAGCGGGTGGAAGGCGTAGCACGGCGCGATCTCGAACCAGCGCACATCCGCGCCGGAACCGCCGAGCGGGATCAGCCCGAGCCGGGCCGGGCGGCCGTCCTTCCAGGTGTACGGGAAGCCCTTGCCGGTCATGGCGACGTCGAGGTCGAACGTCACGGGGAGGTCGTAGACGATCGTCCAGCGTTCCGTGATCGAGCAGTCGTGCACCATCGGCCCGTCGGCCACCTCCACCGGCGACACCTGCTTCACGAGGCCGTCGGCACCCATCACGATGTACTCGAGGTGGGGGATCGCCCAGTGGTAGCCGATGGCGTGCAGGTCACCCGTGGCGGGATCGACCTTGGGGTGGGCGGTGTAGCCGTGGGGAAGCGTCCCCTCGAGGTCCGTGTGGCAGATCGTGTCGAGCTCGTAGGACAGCTCCACCGGGCGGGCGCCGGCCTCGACGATCGCGAGGGTCTTCCCGCCCACGCCGATCACGTTCGTGTTGGCCGTGTCGAACCCGCCGTGGCGCTCGCCCGGCACGGACGCCTCGCCGAGGGCCTCGCTCACGGCCGTCGAGCGCACCATGCGGGCGTGGTACCAGTCGGCGCGCCCGTCGCCGAGGCGGACGCCGTGGACCATGGCGTCTCCGGTGAACCAGTGGTGGGTGGCGCGGTCCACGGGCGTGATGGGGTTCGGGCCGTTCCGGAGGTAGCGGCCCTGGAGCTCGACGGGCAGCGTGCCCTCGATGGTCAGCTCGGTGGCCGTGACGTCACCGGCGATGGGGGCATACGGGCCCTCCAGCCACTTGTTCTCGACGACGGTCATGGTTTCGCTCCTGGTGTTGGATAACAGTGTCATGTATAACGCTGTCATCTAACGTCGTCAAGGAGTTCCATGAGCCCCCGCCAACCCGACCCCCGCGTGCGCCTCCAGCTGGTGGAGTCGGCCGCCCAGCTGCTCGCCACGGAGGGGCGGGGCGCCGTCACCGCCCGCCGGGTGGCAGGCGCGGTCGGAGCCTCGACCCAGGCCGTCTACACCTACTTCGGGGGGATGGACGACCTCTTGGCCGAGATCTGGCGCGAGGGCTTCAGGCGCTTCGGCGCCGCCCTCGACGAGCCCTCGGTCACCGAGGACCCGGTGGCGGACTGGATGGCGCAGGGCTGGAGCTACCGGCGGTTCGCGCTGCGCGACCGGCACCTGTACCACGTGATGTTCGGCGACGGGCTGGTGGCCTTCGACTCGAACGATCAGCGCGACATCGAGGCGGCGAGCGGCACGTTCCTCTCGCTGCTCACACGGATCGAGCGCTGCGTGGCGGCCGGGCGCTGGCGCGTCGACGACGCCTACACCGCCGGAGAGGTGGTGTGGAGCACCGTCCACGGCCACTGCACGATCGAGCTGACCGGCTACTTCCACCACCTCGCGCGCGATCCCGTGGCCACCTACCGGGAGTGCCTTCGCCGGACGTCGCTCGGCTTCGGGGATGACCCGGGTGCGCTCGAGGCCTCCGACCGCCGGGCCCGTCGGCGGGCCGTCCGGGCCGACGCCGCCTGATCTGTGGACGTCTACGTCCGCATGGCGAGCGTGCGCGTCCACAGAACCCAAAACTAGAACGTGTTCTAGTTTACTGGTAGGGTGCGGCGTTCGCACCGGCCTGTCCAGGAGGCAGATCCCCATGGAGTTCGGCGTCTTCGCCCAGCTGTTCGTCCCCAAGTTCGAGCGTGAGGCCGACCCCAACGCCGAGCACAAGCGGATCATGCGAAACGTCGAGATCGCCAAGGCGGCCGACCAGAACGCCTTCAAGTACGTGTGGTGCCCCCAGCACCACTTCCTCGACGAGTACAGCCACATGCCCGGCCCGGAGGCCTTCCTCGGCCACTGCTCGGCGATCACCGACCGGGTCCACCTCGGGTCGGCCATCTTCAACATCACGCCGGCGGTCAACAAGCCCGTGCGCATCGCCGAGAACGTCGCCCTGCTCGACCACCTCACAGGCAACCGGTTCGAGTTCGGCACCGGCCGCGGCAGCTCGACGACCGAGGTGTACGGCTTCGACATCGCCGACATCAACGAGACCAAGGCGATGTGGCGAGAGGCGATCGAGGAGATCCCGAAGATGTGGCGAAAGGGCACGTACTCCTACGAGGGCGAGTACTTCCGCGTGCCCGAGCGCGAGGTCTTCCCGAAGCCCTACGGCCCCGCCCACCCAGCCATGTGGGTCGCGGCCGGGTCGCCGCCCACGTTCGGCGAGGCGGCCGAGCTCGGCCTGGGCACCTTCTGCTTCACCACCGGCGCCCCCAGCCAGCTCACGAAGCTCGTGCAGGGCTACAAGGACAAGATCCAGCACGCCACGCCGGTCGGCGACTACATCAACGACAACATCATGGGCGTCACCAACATGCTGTGCATGGAGGACCGAAAGAAGGCCTTCGAGGTCGCCGCCAACATGGGCATGAACTACTACACGTCCCTCGCCTTCCACTGGCTCGACAACATCCCGAGGCCCGACGGCCTGCCGGAGTGGCCGAACAAGATCCCGGAGCCCACGCCCGAGCAGGTCGAGCAGATGGCGGCTGGCGGCTTCGTCGTCGTGGGCGACCCCGACGACTGCGCCCTCGGCGTGCAGAAGTGGGAGGACGAGGGCTTCGACCAGCTCACCTTCAGCCCCACCACGAACACGCTGACCACCGAGGCCGTCGTCCAGTCGATGGAGCTGTTCGGCCGCGAGGTGATCCCCCAGTTCGACACGGACCCGGTGCACTCCACGACCCGTTACCGCGAGGCTGCGTCCGGGTAGTCGGCTAGACAGCGGGCGCATGGCACTCCCGTCGGATCTCCTCGCCCTCGCCGCCGAAGTCTCCAACTGGGGCCGATGGGGCGACGACGACGAGCTCGGCACGCTGAACCTGATCGACGACGCGGCCGTGGCGCGGGGCCTCGCCGCCGCGCGCACCGGCGCCCGCTTCTCGCTGGCCATCCGGCTCGATGCCAACGGCCCGCAGCTCGGTACCATCCCGGGTCGCATCAACCCGCTCCACACGATGGTGGCGATCAACGTCTCCTACACGGGTGACCCCGACGACGTCTGCTGGAGCGACGACGTCATGACGATGGGGCTTCAGGCCTGCACCCACTGGGACGGGCTGGCCCACGTGAGCTACTCGGGGCGCATCTACAACGGCTTCGCCGCCGGCACCGTGACCGCCGACCGAGGCGCCACCCGGTGTGGCATCCACAAGGTCGGCAGCATCGTCGGCCGAGCCCTCCTGCTCGACGTCGCGCGTGCGCTGGGCCACGACGTCCTCCCGCCGGGCCATCGGATCAGCGAGTCTGACCTCGACGCCGCGCTCGACCAGGCCGGTGCAGCGGTGGAACCCGGCGACATCGTCCTCGTGCGCACGGGACAGATGACGTTCCTCAAGCGGCGCGACCGCGAGGGCTACCTCCTCGGGGACCAGCCCGGCCTCACCACCCACACGATCCGGTGGTTCCACCGCCACGACGTCGCCGCGGTCGCGATCGACACGCTGGCGATGGAGGTCTTCCCATGCGAGGACCCCGCGGTGCTGTTCCCCGTGCACATGATCCAGCTACGGGACATGGGCCTCACCCAGGGACAGAACTTCGACCTCGAGGCCCTGGCGGCAAGCTGTGCCGCGGATGGCGTCTACGAGATGCTCCTGGTCGCGAACCCCGAGCCGGTCACCGGCGGCACCGGCGCGCCGGTCAACCCCGTCGCCGTCAAGTGACCACGCCGCCCGCCACCTTCAACTTCGCGGACGTGTGGGAGATGGCCGCCGAGGCCGTCGGGAACCGCCTCGCGCTGGTCGTCGGCGACCAGCGCCGCACCTACGCCGACCTCGAGGAGCGGGCCAACCGCCTGGCCCATCACCTGCGCTCCATCGGGGTGGAGGCGGGCAACCACGTGGGCCTGTACCTCGAGAACTGCGCCGAGTACCTCGAGGCGATGCTGGCGTGCTTCAAGATCCGAGCGGTCCCGATCAACGTCAACTACCGCTACGTCGCCGGGGAGCTCCGCTACCTGCTCGACAACTGCGCCGCCGTCGGGGTGATCCACGGACCTCAGCACGCGGAGGTGCTGGCCGGTGTGCTCCCGGAGCTCGATCGAGTGGGATGGACCCTCGAGACCGGCGTGCCCTACGAGGCGGCCCTCGCCGCGGCGACCTCCGCGCGGCCCCTCGTCCCCGAGCGCGGCGACGACGACCGCTACATCATCTACACGGGTGGCACCACCGGGCTCCCCAAGGGCGTCGTGTGGCGCCAGGGCGACGCGTTCTTCGCCTGCCTCGGCGGCGGTGACCCGATGCGCATGCAGGGCGAGGTGCGGTCCCCGGCCGAGCTCCCTGATCGGATCGGCGACGGCATCACCTACCTGCCCCTGGCGCCGATGATGCACGCGGCTGCGCAGTGGACCTCGTTCATGTGGTTCTTCTCCGGCGGCACGGTCGTGCTCATGGAGGGCTCGCTCGACCCCGCGAAGGTGTGGCGCACGATCGCCGCCGAAGGAGTCAACCTCCTCACGGTCGTCGGCGACGCGGTCGCCAAGCCACTGCTCGACGCGTGGGACGCCATGGACGAGTCGGAGCGGCCCGACCTGTCGTCGCTCTTCTCGATCTCCAACGGCGGCGCGCCGATGTCGACAGGTTGCAAGGCGCGCATCCTCGACCGGTTCCCCTCGATGATGGTGAACGACGGGTTCGGGTCGTCCGAGGCGGGCATCCAGGGCTCCTCGCGCTTGACCGCGGCGGACGGGCCACCGGCCGGGGCGGTGCGCTTCTCGACCGCGGGGGCCAAGCCCACCCTCGTGCTCGGCGATGACGACGAGCCCGTCGAGCCCGGCAGCGGCCTGGTGGGCCGCATCGTGACGGGTGGGCGGCTGCCGCTGGAGTACTACGGCGACCCGGAGAAGACGGCTGCCACGTTCCTCACCGTCGCCGGCGAGCGCTACCTCATCACCGGTGACCTCGCCACCGTTGCCGACGACGGCACCGTCGAGCTGCTGGGCCGCGGCTCCACGTCGATCAACACCGGCGGTGAGAAGGTGCATCCCGAGGAGGTCGAGGGCGTGCTCCACGGCCACCCGGCGGTGGCCGACGTGCTCGTCGTCGGCGTGCCCGACGAGCGGTGGGGGAGCGCCGTCACGGCCGTCGTCCAATCCGCGGCTGGCGCCCGGCCCACCGCCGCCGACCTCATCGCGCACTGCAAGCAGCACCTCGCCGGCTACAAGGTGCCCAAGCACGTCGTGCTCGTCGACCGGGTCGTCCGCAGCCCCGCCGGCAAGGCCGACTACCGCTGGGCGCTCGACACCGCGGTGGCCGGGGTCACCGGGCTCTGACGACCGCCTGCCAGGGGTAGTGGACCTCGAGCGGGCAGAGGCGGCGGCACGCCTCGACCAGCCAACGCAGCGCCTCCTCGGGCGGTGTCTGGTACGTCTTCACGACGAGGCCGCGCTTCGGGTGCTCCGAAGCGATGTACCAGTCGTCGGGCACCGCGCAGCCCCGCTCGGCGAGGAAGCGGCTGACGTGCTGGCCGGCCATGTGCTGGATCCCGATCTCGCCCGGCGTCCAGGTCGCGAGCGGCACGGTGGGCCCGCGGTTGCCGAACAGGTGCGTCAGCCCGCTGCGCGGCGGTACCTCCTGGGCATCGACGCCGGGCGAGATGTTGATGAACACCGCGCCGTCGAGCAGGTCGAGCAGCGGGGTGATGTCGCCGTCGGGGAGCTCGACGAGGTGATCCGGCACCACCGGAGGCTACGGGCAGGTCGCCGTAGAGTGCGCCGGTGACCGCCGTCTTCGCCCCCGAACGCCGCCCGGGACTCGGGATGCTGGCGGCGACGTCAGCCGTGGTGGTCTGGGGCGCGTCGTCCGTTCTCATCAAGCAGGTGCACGACCTCACCGGGCTGAGCGTCGCCTGCTACAGGATCTGGCTGGGCGCAATCCTGGTCACCGTCCTGTTCGTCGCGACCGGCGGACGGGTGACGCGTCAGCTCCTCCGCACGTCGCTGTGGGGCGGGCTCGCGTTCACGGCCGACCTCGTCCTCTTCTTCTGTGCCGTGCAGGAGACGAGCATCGCCAACGCCACGGTGATCGGTGCGCTGCAGCCGCTGCTCGTGCTGGTGATCGCGGGCCGGCTCTTCGGCGAGCGCGCCCGCACGGCCGAGCTGGGCTGGGGCGCAGTCGCGGTGGCCGGCACCGCGCTGGTCGTGCTGGGCGGTGACGCCGGGGGCGCCAACAGCACCTACGGGAACGTGCTGGCCGTCGGGGCGCTCGTGGCCTGGACCGCGTACTTCGTGTTCACCAAGACTGCTCGTCAGGTGCTGACCGCGTTCGAGTACCTCACCGGAATGGCCATCGTCGCCGCCATTGCGGTGCTCCCGCTACCACTGCTGTTCGAGGGCACGATGCGCGCCACCGACGCCAGCGGCTGGCTCACGATCGTCTACATCACGGTGATCAACGGGCTCCTCGGCCACTTCCTCATGGCCTTCGCCCACGGTCATGTCACCCTCCTGACGCTGTCGCTCCTCACCCTGGCCATCCCGGTCTTCGCAGCGGCGGGCGCGGCCATCTGGATCGAGGAGGCCCTGACCGGCGCCCAGGTGGTGGGGATGGCCATCGTGCTGGGTGCCCTCGCCCTCGTGTCGCTCAGCACCGCGCGCCGGAGCCCCGCCCTCGTCGAGGCCGACCTCGACGCCATCGAAGCCGCGCCGCATCCGTAGGCTGGCGACATGGAGCTCCCGGTCATGCTGCGCGAGGCGCTCGAGCTGCAGATCCTGGAGGAGGACCCGGAGCGCGCGGCCACCGTGATCGGGCGGGGCGTGGCCGACCACGGCCCGTCCGCCGTCGCCCAGGTGCTGCTCGAGGCCACGGCCTTCGCCTTCCGCCGCATGGTGAGCATCACCGACGAGGTGCTCGACCTCGCGGAGCTGCTCGCCCAGCTCGCGCTCGACGGCGCCGTGCCGGAGCACCGGCTCGAGCTGCTCACCGACATCCTCACCGCGGCCGCGGCGACCGCCGGCGGCATCCGACCCCCCGTCGACGCGCTCCACGCCCGTCTCGGTGAGCAGGACCTGCTGTTCGGCGCCTGGCTGGGAGTGCTGACCGGACTGCGGGTCACGTCGCTCATCATCGAGGTCACCGAGGCCGAGCTGGTCGAGGACGTGCTCCTCGCGTTCGAGCTCGAGGCCTGACGCGCCGGAGCCTCAGGCGCTGAGGTGGAGCGCCATGAGGGCGGCAGCGGTGGCATCCTTGTGGTCCGCCTGCCAGGGCGCGCCGAGCTCGGTGCGCAGGGCGGTGAGCCGGGAGGCGAGGAGGTCGCGGGTGGTGCCCAACGCGGCGGCCGCGTCCTCCATGGTGCCCTTGGACGGCGCCGTGACCACCGCGAGTCCGCGCACCTCCGCCGCATCGTCGAGCGCACCGCGGTAGAGCTCGCCCTCGGCCGCGTGGAGGAGGGCGTGGCTGGCCAGCACCGACTCGAGCTGGGGGATCGCGCGTGGGCGGCCGATCACGGCGATTGCGATCAGGTCCCCGCGGTCGCGAGCGAGCTCGGTCAGCTCGCTCAGGACGTCCGCCGTCATGGCGGCGACGGCGGCGTCCACCTTCGCCACGAGGGCGGCGGCGCGGGGCCGAGGGAGGCCCAGCGCGGCGTGATACACCTGCCTCGGCAGGTCATCGGGGCACAGCTGCACTCGGCGCCGGTCGAGCACGAGGGGCTCGGTGGCGGAGCCGCCGACGAGCACTGCGATGGCCCAGCCGCTGTGTGGCTTGCACCCCCATGCCAGCTCCATGGGGGCAACGTAGGCTCGCCCCCCTGGCACGCGCTGTCAACGTCTGTCGGCCTTCGACCGCCGGCGCGAGCGCTGCCTAGTATCTGACGGGTCGTCAGGTCGAGCGCAAGGGGGTGGTGCAGATGCCGAGTGTGGACGGGGGGAGCCTGTGGGAGCTCGTCGAGCACCGCGCGACCGCCACGCCCGACGCGCTGGCCGCCGTCGACGAGGACGGGCGCACGCTCACCTGGGCAGGGGCCCTGACGGCCGCGGAGCGGGCGGCGGCCGGTTTGGCGCACCACGGGATCGCGGCGGGCGACGTCGTGTCGTGGCAGCTGCCGACGTGGCTCGAGAGCAAGATCCTCGTGCTCGCGCTGGCGCGCCTGGGGGCCATCCAGAACCCGATGCTCCCGATCTACCGCGAGCGCGAGGTCGGGTTCATCACGCGCCAGGCCATGAGCAAGCTGCTCGTCGTCCCGTCCACGTGGGCCGGCTTCGACTTCGAGGACATGGCCAAGGGCATCGCCTCGGCGATCAAGGGGGCGGGCGGCTCGCTCGAGGTGCTCGTCGCCGACAAGGCGCTGCCGCAGGGCGATCCCTCGACGCTGCCGCCGCCTCCTGACCCCGCTCAGGACACGGTGCGGTGGTACTTCTACACGTCCGGCACCACCGCGGATCCGAAGGGCGCGCAGCACACCGACCGCACGATCCTCGCCGGCGCGCTCGGAATGAACGCGTGCCTCGAGGTCACCGACCAGGACCGCAACGCCGTGGTGTTCCCGTTCACCCACATCGGCGGCATCGGGTGGCTCTTCAGCGCGCTCGCGGTCGGCTTCCCCACGGTGTACATCGAGCGCTTCGACCCGGCGAAGACGATCGCGCTCATCCAGGAGCACGACGTCACGATGGCCGGGGCCGGCACGCCGTTCCACATGGCCTACCTGGCCGCGCAGCGCCAGCTCCCCGACGGCGAGCGCCTGTTCCCCAGCGTCCGCGTCTACTGCGGCGGCGGGGCGCCGAAGCCCCCGCAGCTCCACTACGACATCAAGGCCGAGATGGGCGGCGTCGGCATCGTGTCGGGCTACGGGCTCACGGAAGCGCCGATCATCGCGATGGGCACCGTCCACGACACCGACGAGCAGCTCGCGCACACCGAGGGCAAGGCCACGGGCACGACACAGCTCCGAGCCGTCACGCTCGAGGGCAAGGAGGCCGGCATCGGCGAGGAGGGCGAGATCCGCGCCAAGGCTCCACAGATGATGAAGGGCTACCTCGACTCGTCGCTCGACGCGGAGGCGTTCGACGAGGACGGGTGGTTCCGCACCGGCGACCTCGGCAGGATCGACGCCGACGGCATGGTCACGATCACGGGTCGGGTGAAGGACATCATCATCCGGAACATGGAGAACATCTCCGCCAAGGAGGTCGAGGACATCCTCTTCGGGCACCCGGACATCGCAGACGTGGCCGTGATCGGCGTGCCCGACCCCAAGACCGGCGAGCGCGTGTGCGCGGTGGTCGTCCCCCAGGACCCGGCGGCACCGATGACGTTCGAGACGATGGTCGCGTTCGCCCGAGAGCGGGGGCTCATGACGCAGAAGCTGCCGGAGCGCCTCGAGATCGTCGACGCGCTCCCGCGCAACCCCACGGGCAAGGTCCTCAAGTTCGAGCTGCGCGATCGCTTCGGCGAGGCGGGCTGATCCCCCCAGACGAAAGCAGGTTGCAGTGGCACTTCTGACCGGCAAGGTCGCGATCGTGACGGGCGCCGGGCACGGCATCGGGCGCGCTCACGCGCTCGAGCTCGCCAAGCACGGCGCCAGCGTCGTCGTCAACGACCTCGGCACCTCCGTCACCGGTGACGGCGCCGACCAGAAGGCGGCGGACCTCACGGTCGAGCTGATCACCCAGCGGGGCGGCACCGCCGCGCCGAACTACGACGACGTGTCGGACTTCGATGGCGCGGGCCGGTTGGTCGCGCAGGCAGTCGACACCTACGGGTGCCTCGACGTGCTCGTCAACAACGCGGGCATCGTGCGCGACACCGCCATCTGGAACATGAGCGAGGCCGACTTCGACTCCGTCATCAGGGTGCACCTGAAGGGCAGCTGGGCGCCGGCGCACCACGCGGCCAAGCACTGGCGCGACCGGGCCAAGGCCGGCGAGGTGTTCACCGGCCGTGTCATCAACACGACCTCCGGAGCCGGGCTGGTCGGGAACTTCGGCCAGACGAACTACGCCACCGCCAAGGCCGGCATCGCCGGGTTCACCCAGACCCTTTCGCTGGAGCTGTACAAGCTGGGCGTCACCGTCAACGCGGTGGGTCCTGCCGCCGCCACCCGCATCACGGGCACGATGCCGAACGCGCCCGCGGTCATCGAGGCCGACGAGGTGCCCGAGGACGAGTGGAACCCGATGGACCCGGCCGTCTCGTCGCCGCTCGTAGCGTGGCTCGCGAGCGACGAGAGCCAGCACGTCACCGGCCAGGTCATCCGGGCCGTGGCCGAGGACATCGTCTGGATGCAGGGCTGGAGCGAGGGCGCCAGCATCTCCAACCGCGGCCAGCGCTGGGACGCCGAGCGACTCGGCCAGCGGCTCGCCACCGACCTCTTCAAGACCCGCGCTCCGGGCCTCCGCTACTAGTTCTGTGGACGCTCACGTCCGCATGGCGAGCGTCAGCGTCCACAGAACCGGTGGGGGGTGAGCTCGCTCGGGATCCTGGCTGGGCCCGGGGTGGTCTCGGCCGGGTGCGTCGAGGGGTTGCGGACGTTTGCGCGGCGAGTGGGCTGCGGCGTGGTGAACACGTGGGGGGCCAAGGGGGTGTACCGCTGGGACGATCCCCTGCACTTCGGGACGGCCGGGCTGCAGGCCCGCGACTTCGAGCTGGCGGGCCTGGGCGTCGTCGACGTGCTCGTCACCACGGGGCTCGACCCGGCCGAGGTCACGTCGACTCCATGGCTCGGCCGGGCCGAGGTGATCGACGTCCTCCCGGATGAGCTGGCGACGTTCGACGGCTCGCTGCCGCGCGGCACGACGGAGCGCCCGGCGCTGTACACGGAGCTCGCCGCGGTCGTCGGGCCCATGTACGAGCAGCCCGGCTCGCCGCCCGCGCGCGCCGCCAGGCTGGCGGCCTCGCTTCCGGATGGCGGCATCGTGGTCGCCGCCCCGGGCCTGGTCGGCTTCTGGATCGCGCGCACCTTCCCCACGACCCGGCCGGGCAGCGTGCTGATCACAACCGACGCGGTCAACGGCATCGAGGTGCGGGACGAGGACTGGGCGGACGTCGACCTCGACCCGAGCGCGCTGATCGCCGTCGCCGGTCCGATCGTCGCGTGGGGCGGCCTCGACTACTCGTCCGCCAGGTAGGGCTCGAGGGCGGCGATCTCGGCGCGTACGGTGGCGGCGGCCTCGGCCTGGCCGATGGCGTCGTACTCGTGCGCGGCCTCGATGCGCATTGCGATCTGTTCCTGGAGGATCCGCTGGTGGTCATCCGCGGTCAGCGTGAGCCGCTCGTGCTCGATGAGGCCCACGACGGGCGGCGCCGCCGAGGGCCGATCGGGAGCCACGGGCGCCTCGGCGTTGGCGAGGGCCGCGAGTGTGGTGCGCAGCGCGGTGGTCGCCGCCGCGTCGCGGGCTTTGCGGGCCGCGAGCAGGCCCGCGGCGAGGCGGTCGGGCAGGCTGGTTATGCTGGGACGGTAGCGAACGGCGGCCCCGGGGAGCCTGCGTGCTCAGGCCGGCGCGGCGGCGGTCGGGAGGGTGACGATGATGCGAGCGCCGCCGCCCGGACGGTCGTCGATCGCCACCGAGCCACCGTGGGCGAGCGCGATGTCGTGCACGATGGCCAGCCCCAGACCGGTCCCACCCGCGCCGGCGACTCGGGCCTCGTCGAGGCGGGTGAACGGCTCGAACACGCGCTCGCGGTCCTCGATCGGGATGCCCGGGCCGTCGTCCGACACGGCGAGCTCGGCGGACGTGGCGTCGCTGTGCTGCAGGGCGACGGCGACGGCGGACGACGCGTGCCGCACCGCGTTGTCGAGCAGGTTGGTGACGAGGCGGCCGAGCGCGCCAGGGTCCCCGACCACCTGCACGGCGCTGACGGCTGACGTGTCGAGGCGGACCCGATCCGACGCTCGGACCCGACGGGCGGCCCGCTCCAGGAGAACGTCCAGGTCGACCGGCTCGCGGTGCGCCAGCGCCGTGCCGACCTCCTCCTGGCGCGCGAGGTCGAGGAGGTCGTCCACGAGGTGCTGCATCCCGGTGACCTCCTGGAGGACGCTGCGGTGCGTGGCCTCGAGATCGGCTCCCTCTGGGTAGGACAGGTCGACCTCCACCTCGGCCCGCATGCGAGCCAGCGGGCTGCGCAGCTCGTGGGACGCATCAGCGACGAACCGGCGCTGCCGCGCGGCGCCCTGCTCGAGGCGGTCGAGCATCCCGTTCATAGTGCGGGCCAGCCGGCCCACCTCGTCCTCGGTGGCGGGAACGGGCACGCGGTGGTGCAGGTCGGAGGCACCGATGGCGGCGACCTGGGTCCGGATTGCCTCCACCGGCCTGAGGGTCCGCCCGACGAACCACCAGATGAGCGCGCCGAGCACGAGCACGACGATCGGGATGACCGCGGCGAGCGTGCCCTTCAGGGCGTTGCTGCTGTCGTGGACGTCGTCGAGGTTGGCGGCGAGGTGCAGCACGTCGCCGTCGGGCAGCGTCGTCGAGAGCACTCGGAAGGTGCTCTCGCCCGACCGCACCCGGGCGACGTTGCGGATGACCCGCTCCTTGCCGCGGGGTGGTGCCTCCGCGATCGGTCGCTCGAGGTCGGCGGCCGCCGCCGGAGGGGCCGCCGCGACGACCTGGCTGCCCCGGACGACCTGGGCGACCGAGTCGTCATCGGCCGGCGGGACCAGCGTGGCGGTCCCACCGTCGGCGACGTCGGCGGCGTAGCTGTCGGCCGCCGTCCCGAGCCGCTCGTCGAACGTCTCGACGAGCAGCCGCTCGTGGACCTGCACGATGCCGAAGCCGGCCATGAGCAGGACGGCGAGCATCGCCGCCGTGGCCAGGGCGGTGATCCTCGAGCGGATGCTCATCGGTCGACGAGCCGGTAGCCCGAGCCGCGCACCGTCTCGATGCTGCGATGACCGAACGGTTCGTCGACCTTGCGACGGAGCCGCCCGATGTAGACCTCGACGATGTTCGGGTCTCCGTCGAAGTCGTACTCCCAGACCCCTGCGAGGATCTCGTGCTTCGACAGCACCTGGCCTTCGCGCCGCACGAGGAACTCCAGCACGTCGAGCTCCCGGCTCGTAAGCGACAGCGCCGCGTCGCCGCGCCAGGCCCGTCTCTGCCCCGGGTCGATGCGCAGGTCGCCGACCGCGACCGGCGCGGGGTTGCGGCCCGATGTGCGTCGCAGCAGCGCCCGTACCCGCGCCACCAGCACCGGGAACGAGAACGGCTTGGTGAGGTAGTCGTCGGCGCCCGTGTCGAGGGCCTCGGCCTCGTCGAGCTCGCCGTCCTTGGCAGTCAGGACGAGGATCGGCGTCCAGTCGCCAGCCGCGCGCAGGTCCGCGCAGATCTGGAACCCGTTCCGCCCCGGCAGCATGAGGTCGATGAGCAAGAGGTCGTAGGAGCCCTCGGTCGCGCGCCAGAGGCCGTCGCGCCCGTCCGTGGACACCTCGACCTGGAAGCCCTCTGCCTCGAGGCCACGCTTGACGGCAGCCGCGATCTTCACGTCGTCCTCCACCAGCAGCACCTTCATCGCCGCTCATCCTGGGGCACCGCTCCTGAACGGGCCCTGAACGGTGTACCCGGCTCGTTCAGCCTCGGGTCAGGCGGCCGAGCGCAGGGTCGGGTGGCAGCCAACCACCGCGAGAGGTATCCGATGAACCGATCCTACGTTCCAGACGGTGCCGCGCTTCGGTGCCACCTCGTCGTTGCGCTCCTCGGCCTGGCCCTCGCCGGCTCGATCGCAGCATGCGGGAGCGACACCACCGCCACGGGCACCGCCTCCACGACCACCGCCACCTCGACCGCGGCGCCGGTGATCGACCCGGGTGACGGCGGCGACTACCACCCCACGCTGGACCCGGCCGACTTCGTCCGTGCCATCGACAACCCCTACCTCCCGCTGCGCCCCGGGGCCAGGTGGGTGTACGAGGGCGACAACGCCGGTGACGCCGAGCGCGTCGAGGTGACCGTGACCGACCAGACCCGCGTGATCGAGGGCATCACGGCCGTGGTCGTCCGCGACACCGTCACGATCGGCGGGGTCCTCGCTGAGGACACCTACGACTGGTTCGCCCAGGACAAGGACGGCAACGTCTGGTACCTGGGCGAGGACTCGACCGAGTACGACGAGGAGGGCCGACCCGCCAGCGACGGCGGGTCCTGGGAGTACGGCACGGACGGGGCGCTCCCGGGCATCGCCATGCCCGCCGATCCCACGGCCGGCATGGCCTACCGCCAGGAGTTCCTGCGCGGTACGGCCGAGGACATGGGCCAGATCCTCGGCATCGAGCCCGAGCGCACGATCGGGCTCGGCGCCTACCAGGACGTGGTGCTCGTGGAGGAGTGGACGCCGCTGGAGCCTGATGTCGTCGAGCACAAGTGGTACGCCCCCGGCATCGGGCAGATCGCCGGGCTCTCCGTCGCCGGGGAGCGCTCGACGTCCGAGCTGGTCGAGTTCACTGCCGGTCAGCGGTAGCCGAGCTTGCGGGAGCAGGCCGGCCAGTGGACCCAACCGCCCTGCTGCCAGAGGCGCTGGCCGGCGGCGATCTGGGTGGCGCGGGAGGCCAGGTCGGGGCGGCCCGTGCCGCCGGCGGCCTGCCAGGAGCTCAACGAGAACTGGATGCCGCCGTAGTAGCCGTTGCCGGTGTTGGCGGCCCAGTTGCCCCCGGACTCGCACAGTGCCAGGCGGTCCCAGGCGGCGGGGTTGTTCGGGTCGTTGTACCCGCTGCCACTGCTGACGGGCTGCGGGGCGGGGGCCGGCGGCGCCGTCGTGGTCGTCGTGGGGGCCGCGGGGATGGGCGGGGCCACGGCCTGGGCCACCGTAGCGAGGCGGGCGATGGTGGCCGAGTCATCCTGGAACGAGCGGAGCTGGGCCCGCTCGTCAGCGTTGGTGGTCGGTTGGTGGGCTTCGGCGGCGGCCGCATCAGAGCGGCCGGTCGTCGTGGCGATCAGGGCGACGAGCGCGGCGACGGCCACGAAGGCGGCCACGGTCGTGGTGAAGACCCGGCGCGTGACGCGCGTCGGGCTGGTGGTACTCGGGGGGTGGTCCGTCCCAGACATCGCGGGGGGTCCTCCTGGGGGGGGTTGTGCCGGGGCGCGCGCCGAAGAAGAGCAAGTGATCGGCGGAAACACAGCGCCCCAGCGGCGGGCCGCGCGGTGGCGGCGTGTTTGAGTGACGAAAGGCTGTCAAAGTCGCAACGGAATCGCAACATTTGGCACATGTGACTTCGGCCACATGACAGAACGACAGCGCCCCAACGACACTCCCTGTGTCAAATCCTCTTCTTCAACGGGAGCGAGGGAGGCCGAGGCCCCGGCCCGCGATGATCTCCCGCTGCACCTCGCTCGACCCGCCGTAGATCGTTGTGACCACGGCGTGCCGGAAGGCGTGCTCGAGGAGCCCCCCGAGCACGGACCCGGGCTCGTCACCCGTCACCAGCCCCGCCGTCCCCAGCCCCTCGAGCAGGGCCGACGAGGCGCGGACGAAGGCCTCGGTGATGTGCAGCTTGGCCATCGAGCCCTCGACGTGGGGCATCTCCCCCCGCGAGGACAGCCAGGCGGCCCGGAACAGGAGCAAACGCCCCACTTCGAGCTCGGTGGTGGCCCGGGCCAGGGTCGCCCGAACCGCCGGATCGTCGAAGGGCCGGCGGCCGTCGGGCCCTGGGGCCAGCGCCCATCTGGCGGCGGACTCGACCAGGTGGTGCGGTTCGCCCCAGTTGGCCGATGTGCGCTCGTAGACGAGGGCGGCGTGCATCACGGTCCAGCCGGCGTCGACCTCACCGACGCGAGCCGAGTCCGGCACCCGGACCTCGTTGTAGAAGGTGATGTTCGTGCGCTCGCCACCCATGGTCTCGACCGGGGTGATCTCGATCCCGGGCGTGTCCATCGGCACCAGGAACATCGTGAGGCCCTTGTGCTTGGGCGCCTCAGGGTTGGAGCGGGCCAGCAGGAACACGTAGTGCGCCTCGTGGGCCATCGTCGTGAACATCTTCTGGCCATCGATCACCCAGTGGTCGCCGTCGCGCACGGCCCTGGTGGCGACGGAGGCCACGTCGGACCCGGCGTCCGGCTCGCTGTAGCCGAGGCAGCACATGACCTCACCCGCGAGGATGCGGGGCACGACGGCGGCCCTCTGCTCGTCCGTGCCGCAGATGAGGAGGGTGGCGCCGACCATCGCCGCGATGCTGAGCCCGTCGACGGGTGCCCCCGACCCGTACAGCTCCTGGGCGAGCACGCACTGGTCGATGGCGCTACGGCCGAGTCCGCCGACCTCGGTCGGCCACCCGGCGGCGAGGTAGCCCCTGGCGCAGAGGGCCCGGTGGAAGCCCCAGTCGTGCATGGTGCCGGTGGCATGGGCCCGCGCGACGATCTCGTCGTCCAGGTGCTCGCGGATGAAGTCCCTGACCTGAGTGCGGAAGGCCTCCGTCTCGGGGGCGAAGCGGAAGTCCATCCCGGCCCGGGTGGGGCGGGCCGTGGCCGCGTGCACGACGGCGTCGGGGTCCGGCGCCTCGTCGCCCCAGCGGTGCTCGGCGATCCGTTGCAGCTCGAGCCTCGGGTCGCCGAGGAGGAGCCGGGTGGCCTTGGCCCGGCGCACGTACAGCTGCACGTCGTACTCGAGCATGAACCCGTAGCCGCCGTGGACGTGGAGGCTGAACCCTGCCGCCTCGTCGGCCACCTCGCCGCACCACCACGACGCCTGCGCGGCCAGCACCGGTGCGTTCGGCTCCCCGTCGTCCAGGGCCCAGACCGCCTCGTAGGCGAGCAGGCGGCTGCCGTCGACCCGGGTGTGCAGGTCGGCGAAGCGGTGCTGAAGGGTCTGGAAGCTCCCGATCGGCACGCCGAACTGGTGCCGGTCCTTCGCGTACTGCACCCCCACGTCGAGCGTCGCCCGGGCCAGGCCGGCCTGGGCGACCGCGGTCAGGGCCCGCCACTCGTCTCGCGCGATGGCGACCGCGGCGACGGCGTCGGCTCCCTCAGCCAGCACCCGGGCACCGGTCAGGTCGACGTCGGCCACGGCCAGGCTCGCGAGCGTCCGGCGCGGGGCGGAGACCGGGGAGGTCGCGACGAGCAGCCGGTCGCCGTCGAGCGCCACCACGAGGCGGGCGATCGCCGCGGCCGGCACCAGGGACGCCGTGCCCGAGGCGGCGGGGTGCAGCGCCATCGTGGCGACGGCGCCGTCGACGACCTCGGCGAGGAGGTCCTTCGCCCCACCCACGCGGGCCAGGAGCCGAGCCACCACCGCGGTCTCCACCAGCGGCACGGACCCCAGGTGGGCGCCGTGGACCTCCACCGCGGCCGCCAGATCGGTGAGCGAGGCGCCGGCACCGCCGGCCAGGTCGGGCAGCGCCATCGAGGGCAGGCCCATCGCGACGATGGCCTCCCAGAGGACCCGATCGAACCCCGTGGTCTCGGCCTCCCGCACCCGTTCGCCGTGCGACTCCTTGGCGTAGAGGCGTGTCGTGGCCTCCCGCAGAGCGTCCTGATCGGGCGTGAAGGAGAGGTCCATGAACCCTTGCTCGCGTTTCTGACGGGGCGTCAGACAGTGTGCCATCATCGTCGCCGCCATGGCAGATCCGGTCCCGCTGTTCCTCCATGAGGTCGTGGACATCGTGGGCCGGGGCGGCCGGGCCTACATGGAGCACACCGTCGCCTTCGATGCCGACGGCACCACCAGCGGGGGGCTGGAGCTCCTCGGCACCTGGGAGGTGGTGGGCACCACCGGTCGCTGGCCTCAGGTCGTCAACGTGTGGGAGATCGACGGCTGGGACGGTTGGGCTCGGCTGGGCCATCGCACGAACGTCGACAAGGCCGCCAACGCGGCGCTGGCGGCGTGGTGGGACGAGGCGTACCAGCGCCGCAGCGGTGGCTTCGACCGTCTGCTGCGGGGCGCGGCCGGGTGCCCCACCAGGGCGTCCCTGCTCGCCGGCGGCACGCACGGCGCCTGGTTCGTGCACGAGCTCTCGGAGGTCCGGCCCGGCGCCGGCGCCGACTACCTTGCCGCCACCCTCGAGCGGCGGGTTCCCGCCATGGCCAGCCGCGGCATGGCGCTCGTCGGGCTCTACGACAGCGTCCTCACCGACACGGAGGTGTGCACGATCTGGGCCGGTGACCTGGCGACGCACACCGCGCTGCTGCGGGACGGCGACCCGTGGCGCGCGACCGCCCGAGAGTGGTGCACGCGCTGGCGCGAGGAGCTCATGACCCCGGGCCCTGGCTCGCCGCTGGCTCCGACGGAGGCCCCGGCATGACGGTGCCCGCGCCGCTCAGCAGCGTCCGCATCGTGGAGTGCTCGATGCTCGGTCCGGGGGCCATCACCACGACCCTCGCCGACCTCGGCGCCGACGTGATCAAGGTCGAGCCCCCGTCGGGCGACTACATCCGCGAGATGACCTGGCCCATCGTCGAGGGCACGTCGCTCATGCACCTCCACATCAGCCGCGGGAAGCGGTCGATCACCATCGACCTGCGGACCGACGAGGGGCGCGCGGTCTTCCTCGCGCTGGTGGCCGGGGCTGATGCGGTCGTCGAGGCCATGCGGCCGGGCGGGCTCGACAAGCGTGGCGTCGGCTACGAGGCGTGCTTGGCCGTCAACCCCCGGATCGTGTTCTGCACGATCTCCGGCTACGGGATGACGGGGCCGTACAAGGGCATGCCGAGCCACGGCATCGCCTACGACGTGTGGGCCGGGCTGGTGGCGCCGGAGATCACGGAGGACGGCTTCTGCGCGATCCCCGAGCACCCGTCCGTCGGCATCCATGCCGGCCCGCTGTTCGGTGCCCTCGGCGTGCTGGCCGGCATCACCCGAGCGCGGGCGACGGGCGAGCCGTGCCGCCTGGAGATCGCGCAGTCCGACGCGGCCGCCGCGATGGACTGGCTCCGCAGCGAGACCTACAAGGCCTACGAGCGACCGGAGAGCGAGGTGACCGGGAACAAGGCGGACGGCTACGAGCGCCGGGCCCCCGGCACCGCCGGCATGCGCGACGGCGTGCGCTACCAGTTCTACGAGACGGCCGACGGACACGTCCTCTTCATGGCCTCAGAGCGCGAGTTCTGGGAGAACTTCTGCCGCGCCATCGACCGCGCCGACCTGTTCGAGCAGCACCCGGGCTCGCAGTACGCCGACCACGCGCGCGGCAACACCGAGCTGCGCACGGAGCTGGCGACCATCTTCCGCGGCCGCACGACTGCCGAGTGGATCCAGCTCGGCGACGACGCCAACACGCCGATCGCGCCCGTCAACACGCCGAAGACCCTCGCGGACGACCCCCAGTTCCAGGACCGCCTGCCGTGGATCCCCCAGGAGCGCGTCGGTCACGCCCAGGTGCCCTCGCCGATCAAGATCGTGGACGAGGCGCACCCCTTGCCCACGAAGGCCCCGACGGCGGGCGAGCACACCGAGGCGATCCTGCGGGGGGTACTCGGCTACGACGACGATCGGATCGCGGCACTCCGTGCCGCGGGTGCCCTGGGCTGATCAGGGCTCGCGCAGCATCGCGGCGGTGACCTCCAGCAGGTTCCGGCCGAGGGGCTCACCCAGCAGCGCGCACAGCTCGGACGCGAGGGCGTTGGCGGGATGAAAGGCGCCGATGGTCCAGCGCGCGAAGAAGCCGTCGTCCATCCACACGGCGACATCACGCTCGAGCGACCCGCCCGGGAGCGCGAGCCGGAGCGGTGAGCGGCGCAGCTCTGCCCACGACGTGGCGGCGGCGTGCGAGCGCGCCGCCGTGACCAGCGAGGCGGGGTCGGCGAAGGTCACGACGTCGGCGGGCGACGGTGCGTGGATCGCCGGATGGAGCACTGCGATCTGGCCCCAGCTCGACGTCAGGTCGTGCCGCCGCTGGGGCTGGCCCCACCGCTCGAGGACGCGATCGAGCCACATCGACGTCCAGAGGAGCGCCGTCGACGCGGGCGCGGGCGCCGTGGGGAGCCCGAGGACGCGCCGGCCGAGGTCCGGGATGGTGCCCTCCGCCGGCCCTGCCGGCTCGGTGACGACGTCGCCGACGCGCAGGACCGATGCCTCCTCTCCCGTGCGGTCAACGAGGAACGTGGCTGCCATCTGCTGCGGCGGCGCATCGGGAGCATCCAGGTGACGGGCTCGGCCCCGGGCCCGGATGCCGAACGCCGTCCACGAGTCGGGTGCGCTGAAGCCGGCCAGCACGTCGAACGGGTGCACGTCCGCGTCGAGGTTCTTCAGCCCGAGGTTGACGTCGGGGTGCACGGACCCATCGACGCGGACGAGCACGTGACCCGGCTCGGCGGCGGTGGCCTGGTCGACGATGCCGGCTACCGCGGGCAGGAACCCGTGGACGCGGCCCCGCGCTCGACGTCGGCGGACGGATGGGTGGGCGGATCGCATCGGACACCTCACGGCGACGGGGTGGTCGGGAGGCGATCCGTGGATCGCGAGGGGCCCAGCATGCCAGCCCCGGTGTGACAGCGGAAGGGGCTGTGCGCTCGCTACGCGGGGATGGCGTGCGGGCCGGCCGCGGGAGCGGCGACCCGATCGATGAAGCGGGAGGCAGTGCCCCAGCGGCGCTCCGTCAGGATGCGGGCGAGACGCGCATCGCTGGCGGCATACGCGTGGAGCGCCTCGTTCGAGAGGTCGTGGATCTTCGTGCGGTCGACCTCGATCGGGGCCAGCCCGACGAAGCGGGCGATCGACTTGAGTGAGCAGGAGATCCGCAGGGCTGGGCCGACGTCGCCGCGGTAGAGGCGGTAGGCGTCCAGGTGGCCGTGGTCGAACCAGCTGGCCCGGTACGCGCCCCGGTGCCCCGGCAGCGGCGCGCGTCGCATCGTGATGGCAGGGTCGTGCTCCAGCCGCAGCCCGATCGGCAAGCCGTGGAGGGCGGCGCGGTCCGCGAGGAACGGGAGATCGAAGGCGGCCCCGTTCCACGTCGCGATCACGCCGGGCTCGAGCTGCGCGATCCGCTCGTCGACGTCGGCGAGCAGGTCCGCCTCGGGTCCCGTGAAGACCTCCTCGTAGCCCGGGCCCGCGAGGGCCACGGTGACGACAGCCGCCACGCGCGGGTCGAGCCCGTTCTCCGTGGTGTCGGTCTCGATGTCGAGTCCGTAGACGGCTGGTCGTCGACGCATCTGCACCCCCGCACGTCGTGTGGTTGCCGGGGCCAGCGTACGAACGCCGCGCGCGCGCCAGGTGGATGGTGACCGGTCGGCTCACCCGAGGCCGGGGATGGGCAGGTGCGTGAGCGCGCGCAGCCGCCGCGCGATGTCAGGCGTCAACGGCTCGTCCAGCTCGTTGAGCGCGAACGTCACCGCGAGCCGGCCATCGGTCGGACGCACCTCGGTGATGCGCGCGCCCTTCGGCAGCGGCGGCAGCGGGAGGTAGCCGCGGAAGAAGCGGGCGAGCGGCGCTGGGAGGCCGACGATCGTCATGCGCTTCGGCGCCAGCCGGAGAAACGACCCGGAGACCTCGAGGTCGGCGAGGGTGTCGCTCATCCGGATCCCGCCCACCCCCGTGGTGATGCGCACGCCCTCCTCGGTGAGGGCGAGCCGGATCGGGAGCCGGGCGGTCCGCGTCCAGCGGTCGACGTTCGCCTGGCTCACGTACGCGCGCAGGCTCACCGGCGAAGCGCGGAGGCGCGGGGGCAACCCTGGCACGATGCGGAGGCGCTGGGCGCGCACGACGACGCGGTCGAGCACGAGACCCGCGGCCAGCACGGCGGGCACGCCGACCTGCACGAGGTCGAGCTCGCCGCGCAGGAGGCCCTGCGGTGACACGTTGACCCGCGGCCGGACCGGGTGGTCGATGATGCGAGACGCGGCATCGTCCACGAGCGCGAGGAACCCCGCCAGCACCGGCGGGTCCTCACGGGCCTCGTCGGTGGCCGCCGCGGCTGCCGCGACGAGGTCGGGGTCGTCGACGAGCCCCCACGGGGTTGCGGCGCCGTCCGCGACCGCGTCATGTGGCTCGGCGTCGGATGATGTCGCGATCGTCTCAGGCTACGGCGAGGCCGCAGCGAGGCGCGGCATGAACACCCGCCACCGGCATGGAGGTCGCTGTGCTCCCCTACAGGCGCATGGCGGCCAGCGACGCCACCTCGGATCGCTCGCAGTGGGCCAGGCGGATGTGCCCGAAGCAGCGCTCGCCGTCGAACGCGTCGATCAGCACCGACACGGCGTTGTTGTGCTCGGACAGGTAGGGCGCGTCGATCTGGCTCGTGTCGCCGGTGAAGACCACCTTCGTGCCCTCGCCGACGCGGGTCAGGATCGTCTTGAGCGTGGTGGGCTCGAGGTTCTGCGCCTCGTCGACCAGGACATAGGTGCCCTGCAGCGAGCGGCCGCGCAGGTAGGTGACCGCCTCCATCGTCAGCTTCTCCCGCTCGGTGAGCTCGTCGAGCATGGCGCGGGCGTCGGCGTGGCTGCGTCGCTCCGTGAGGGCGACGAGCGCGTCGTGCACCGCTGTCATCCACGGGTTGAGCTTCTCGTCGAGCGTGCCCGGCAGGAACCCGAGCTCGGCCTTCCCGACCGGGACGACGGGCCGGTACACCGACACCTTGTCGTACAGGCTCGACTCCATCACCTGCTCCAGCCCGGCGGCAAGGGCGAGGATGGTCTTGCCCGTGCCCGCCATGCCGTCCAGCGCGACGACCCGCACCTCCGGGTCGAGCAGGAGGTCGAGGGCGAACTGCTGCTCCTTCGACCGCGGGCGCAATCCCCAGGGCTCGGGCACCCGCAGCATCGACTCGAGCTCGCCGTCGCGGTGGCGGACGAGCGCGGACTGCGAGCCGGCCCGCAGCACCGCGTATCGATCGACCAGCGCCTCGTGGAGGGTGTCCACGTCGCGGGAGTCGAGGTCGTCGATGCCGATGCCGCCGTGGTGGCTGTAGAGGAGGTCGACGGAGGCGGCCGTGACCTCGACGGTCGTCCAGCCGACCGGTCGCTCGAACGCCGTGCGGCCCCGCAGCCGCTGGTGCTCCATGGCCTCGAGCCCGAGCTGCGCGGCCTTGATGCGCAACGCGGCGTCGTTGGACACGACCACGGTGCGGCCGTGGACCGCCTGCCCGAGCGACGCCGCCAGGATGCGGTTGTCGTTCCTCGTGGGGTCGAGGCCGTGCTCGCGGATCTCGTTCAGGTGCAGGCCGTTCGTCTCGATGCGCAGCGTGCCCCCGTTGGGCAGCTGCACCGGGCGGCGGATGTCGCCGTCGTTCGCGACGCGCAGCTCCTCGATCGAGCGGATCACCGCCCGCGCCGCCCGACCCACGTCGTCCATCCGGCTCTTCTGCTGGTCGAGCTCCTCCACGACGACCAGTGGGATCACCGCATCGGCACCGGGGAACGCCATGATGCAGTCCGGGTCGGAGATGAGCACCGACGTGTCGAGCACCATCCGTGTGGCGGTGGGGGGCTCGGACGCGCCGGAGCGCGCCTGGTCGGCGAGGAGATCGGTCAAGGAGCCCCCAAGGGATCGTGAGGAGGGTGGACAGGCCGGTGAGCCTCGGCTGGGCACGTCACCCGGGCATCCGGCGATCGCCGGAGCAGCACCGCCTCGGAGGTGTGGAGGGCCCGCTGGGTCACCGCCGCTCAGTGAACCCCACCGACCGCGCGCGGTGGGGGATGGTGCCCGGTGTCCGACGACTCGTGACCTTGGGTTGTCGGGGTCCGCCGCTACAGTCGCCCGGATGTCCGAGCCGGGGCCCCCTTCCGCCGGCCGCGACATCGCCCGAACCACCACTGCCGGCAAGATCGCCGTTGTCCTGGGACTTGTCGCGCTCGCGTTCGTCCAGCCTCTGTTCGACCTCATGGGACGGAACCCGGCCTTCTTCGTGGCTGGCCAGTACTCTCGGGGCCAGATCGTGACCTTCGGCCTCGCCGTGGTCCTCGTGCCCGCGGCGGTGCTCACGGCGCTCACGGTGGTCACATGTCGGCTCGGTCGGGTTGGCGACGTCGTGTTCCTGCTCCTGATCGCTGCGCTGGGTGCGCTGTTCGGAAACGTCGTCGCACGCGGCACCGAGCTCGATGGGGGCAAGGTGGCCGTCATCGCCAGCGTGCTCGGTGCCGCTGCCACAGTCGGGCTGTACCAGCTTCGAGCGGGGCGAAAGCTGCTGCAGTACCTCGCCGCGGCCAACATCCTGTTCCTGGTCAGCTTCCTGTTGCTGAGCCCCACCAGCAAGCTGGTCGCCGCCGAATCGAGCAGCGACCTCGGCCACGTCTCCGTGCCAGAGCTGCCAGGGCCGGTGGTGGTCGTGGTGTTCGACGAGCTCCCGTTGTCGGTGATCGTCAACGGGGACGGAGAGATCAACGCAGAGCGGTATCCCGCCTTCGCGGAGCTGTCGGACAGCTCGACCTGGTACCGGAACGCCTCGAGCGACCACTACCGCACGGAGCGCGCCGTCCCCGAGCTGATGACGGGCACGCAGCCGAAGGTCAGCGCCCTTCCCAGCTACGTCGACCTCCCCCGCAACATCCTCACCCTGTTCGCGGACGACGTACCCGTCGACCGCTACGAGGCCGTCACCGACATGTGCCCGCCGACCGCGTGCGAGTCGCGTGGCAGCGGGTCGCTGGTGCAGATGGTCAGGGACGCCGCCGTCGTGTACGGCCACCGAGTGCTCCCGGCGCGCCTGCGGACCGACCTCCCCGCCATCGACCAGGCCTGGGGGCAGTTCGGGGGGACCGTGGGCGGATCCGGGCCCGTGGCGCCCGAGTGCAAGGAGGAGGGGCGCCTCAAGAACTACTTCTGCAAGTCAGCCCAGGAGCGCGGCCCGGCGGGGCAGGCGGCCGCCCTGGCCCAGGTGGGGGCTCGAATCGAGGACGGCACCCCCTCACTCCACTTCGCGCACGTCATCCTGCCGCACAGGTCCTACATCCTCACACCGTGGGGCACCTCGGTCATGGGCTCGCCACCGGAGGTCGTCACCGATGCCTCCGACCCGGCCTTCGACTGGAGCCGGCGCCTCTTCTACCAGCGGGCGTCGCTCCAGTTCGGGGCGGCGGACGCGGTGCTCGGGGGCGTGTTCGACGGCCTGAAGGACCTCGGGGTGTGGGACGAGACGACGATCGTCGTCATGGCCGACCACGGCGTCAGCCTGCTGCCGCCGATCTACGGCCGGGACGAGGTCACCGAGGCCAACCGCGAAGAGGTCTACCGGGTGCCCCTGTTCATGAAGGCAGCGGGTCAGACTGCTGATGACGGCAAGGTCGTCGACGATCCGGCCAGCACGCTGGACATGCTCCCCACGCTCATCGACATGCTCGACATCGAGACCGACTGGTCGTTCGACGGCCACTCGTTGCTGGACGGCAGTCAGCCCACCGTCGAGCCGACGGTGGACCCCTCCGTGCAGCCGCTGTTCGATCTCGTCGCCCGCCATGATGCCGACATCCCCGCCGGCTACGACTGGGAGGCGCTGGCAAAGGTAGGGGAGCGCGCCGACCTCGTCGGCCGCCCGCTAGGCCGCCTCTCCGTCGGCTCCGACAGCGACCTGCGGTGGGCGGCCGACGGTCAGGACCAGTTCGGCGACCTGCCGACCGATGCCGGCGAGGCCCCGCAGACGCTGAACGGCTCGGTGCGCACACCTGACGGGTCGCGCCCTCCCGAGCTCGTAGTCGCCGTGAACGGCACGATCGGTGGGTCGATCGGCGGATACAGCCAAACCAGCGACGGCTGGCGGTTCGGCACCGTGCTCGGTCCGTACCTCGTCGACGGTGCGAACGAGATCACCGCGTACGAGGTGGACGATGACGGGGTGCTGCACGCGCTCCCCTGACGAGGTCGGAGACCTCACGTGGTGGAGGGGGAGGTCTGCTCCTGTGAGGTGGCCTCGGTGGGTGGGCGTGCGACCGCCAGCCGCTCGGCATCCCAGTCGACGGCCCGCCAGGGGAGGTCGAGCCAGCCGCTGGCCCGGCCGGCGGCGCTGGTGACGCGGTTGCGGCCGGCGCGCTTGGACTCGTACATCGCCTCGTCGGCGGCGCGCATGAGCGCAGGGCCGTCGGCGGCGTCGGCGGGGTAGCTGCAGGCGCCGAGGCTGGCGGTGACCGGCACGGGCGCCACGAGACCAGCGATCGCGAGGCGGGCCCGCTCGGCGATGGCGGCGGTGGCCATGGGGTCGCGGCCGGGGAGCACGAGCGCGAACTCCTCGCCGCCGTAGCGGGCGACCGTGTCGCCGATCTCGGTCACGCCGACCAGGACGTCGCTCACGCGGCGTAGCACCTCGTCACCCGTGAGGTGTCCGTGGGCGTCGTTCAGCGACTTGAACCGGTCGAGGTCGACCAGGATGAAGCCGAGGGTGGTGCCGTGGGCCTTGGCGAGGGCCAGCTCGTTGTTGAGCGCCGTCTCGAACTGGCGCCGGTTGGCGAGGCGGGTGAGGTCATCGGTGACTGCCAGCTCCTCGACGTCGTGCAGCAGCCACGCGTTTTGGAGCGCGAGGGAGGCGTGGGCCGCCAGCTGCTCGACGGTTGCAATCACGCTGCGCTCGACGCGCGTGCTGTGCGCTCGCCCGAAGACGCAGACGAGCACGCCGGCGGGCAGCCCGTCGTTGAAGAGCGGGAACACGGCGATGCCGGCGGCACCGGGAAGCCAGCGCACCAGCTCCGGGTCGCGATCCGGGTCGAGCTCGCGCACGAGGAGCGTCTGACGGCGTGTCCAAGCCTCCGCGATCACGGAGTCGGAGGCGACCTCGACGGGGTCTCCGGCCGCCACGTCGGCCGTGCCGGCCACCGCGAGGATCGAGTCCACGCCGGCCCGGTGCGAGATCACGATGCAGCTGGTCAGGCGGGCGATGTGCGTGGCCCGCTGGGCCAGGACATCGGCCAGGTCGCCCGTGTGGCGCGCATGGTCGAGCGCGACCGCGAATTCGTGGAGGGCCTCGACGTCGGCCCGGCGCCGTCGCAGCTCGCGCTCGTTCACCGCGCTGAACGTGGCGGTCCCGGCTCCGATGAGGAGGACAGATACGCCGAAGGCGAGCGTGCGCTTGGCGTCGCCGAAGTCCTCGCCGCGCACCTGCTGCGCGGCGAACAGGAGGATCAGGTGCCACGCCGCCACCTTGAGGCCCGTGCGATACGAGACGAGCAGCGTGACCGCGACGAGGTGCAGGGTGATCAGCGATCGCAAGATGCTCGTCTGCCCCCCGGTGGCGTTGGCGACGTAGGCGAGGTACACACCGTCGACGAGGAGCATCACGGTCAGCAGGTGGCGGTCGCCCCCGACGCGGACGCGCACCAGGTCGGCGGCCGTCTCCGCGGCAAGGTAGAGGGCCGTCGCGATCGCGAGGCTCTCGAGCGACGCGGGCACGATCGACGGCAGGGTGAGGCTGGCGAGCAGCGTGAGCGACGCGAGGAGCACCCGCACGAGCCCGAGCCACTGGACGCGCGCGGTCAGGGGCACCAGCTCGCTCGTCGCAGGGACCGCGAGGCGCCGCCGCCGCGGCGGGGTCAGGTTGGCGATGGCGTTCAATGGAACTCCAGGTACTCGGGTTCGTTGCGCAACGGCGCGTCGGCGAGCTTGGGGTCGCGGCGGTCAATGCGGTTCTGGACGGCGACGAACGAGAGCACGATCAGGACCACGAGCACGGGGATGGTCGTGCTCTTCGCGGCGGCTTGGAGCAGCTGGCCGACCGGGCCGGAGAATGGCCCCTCCTCGGGGCGGAGCCGTCGCAGCAGCGCACCCACGTCGACCTCGGCGTCGCCCCGTCCGCTAGGTGCCCGCGCGCTGACCGACGGCCGGGTGACGGCGTCGGTGCCGACCGGCTCACCGACGGTGGCGCCAGCGCCCGGTGTCGTCGGTGGCGGGGTGGCCGGTGGGGGCCCGCCCGTCGCTGGCGTCGGCGTGGCCGCACCGGTCGTCAGGGTGACGGTGGTGTCGGTGATGGTCGAGCGGTTGCCGGCTCGGTCCACGGCGCGGACCTCGAATCGCACGGTCTTGTCAGGGGTACCGCCCGGCAGCGGGCTCGCGCACGAGCTCCACGGGCCACCGTCGATCGAGCACTCCGCGGTCGCGCCGGGTTCGATGCCGAAGCGCCACGTCCACGATGACCGGTCGGGCGTGTGCTGCAGCATTGGCGCGGCGGGCGCGATCGTGTCGAGGACGTAGGAGCTGGCGACGGCCGCAGATGTGTTGCCGGCGGCATCGCGGGCGACGACCGACAGGCGGTGGGTCCCCTCGAGCCCGGTCAGGCCGACGGTGAACAGCGCGCCACACGCCACGGGCGCGCCGCCGTCGAACGCGCACTCGGCGACCGCGCCCGGCTCCACCCAGATCCCCCAGTCGGGTTCCTCGTCGCGGTCGGGGCTCCGCGGCGCGCTGAGCGTGGGGCCCGCCGGCGCGATCGTGTCGAGCTCGTACAGGTTCGTCGCGGGCGCGCTGGTGTTGCCTGCGGCGTCGACGACCACGATGGCCACGTCGTGGGTGCCGTCTGCGAAGAAGGTCGCGCTCACGGTGGCGTCGCACTCCGCCGCGGCGGCGGCGTCGATCGAGCACCACGCGGTGGTACCCGGCTCGTAGGCGAACCACCACTCAGGGGTGGGGTCGTTGTTGGGCGACAGCGGGACGATCGTCATCGCGGCCGGCGCCGGGGCCAGCCGATCGAGCTCGTAGGTGCTGACCGTGGTCGTGCCTTCGTTGCCGACCGCGTCGATAGCGCGCACCTCGAGGGCGTGGATGCCGTCGCCGGCTGTGGTGAGGTCAGCCGTGGAGGTGCCGTCGCAGGGCAGCCACGCGCCATCGTCGACTCGGCACCACGCCGCGGCACCGTGGTCGACGACGAACGTCCACGTCGGGGTGTCGTCGTCGCTGGCGGTGGGCGGCGCGCTGGTGACCAGCGGTACGCCAGGCGGGGTCCGGTCGAGGACGAAGGTGTCGGTCGCGACGGCGCCGACGTTGCCCGCCGCATCGACCGAGTGCACCGCGAAGGTGTGCGGACCGTCGAGCGCGCTCGAGAGGTCCGCGCTGAAGCTCGTCGCGCATGGCACCCATGGCGAGTCATCGATCGCGCACTCGCCGGCTGAGAGGTCCTCGACGACGAAGGTCCACTGCGGCGTCGTGATCCGGTCAGGGCTGGTGGGCGAGCTCATGATCATCGGCGCCACGGGTGCGAGGCGGTCGAGCGTGTAGACGGCGACGGCCGGCGCACTCGCGTTGCCCGCGCTGTCGATCGCAATCACCTCGAGACGGTGCTGGCCGTCGTCGGCGAAGGTGGCCGCGACGGAGCCGATGCACGCCATCGCCGTGCCTCCGTCGAAGCCGCAGGTCGTGGTGGTGCCATCAGGGGTCGTGAAGGCCCACGCGACCGACGGGTTCGAGGTGGGCGAGTCGGGTGCGCTCGTGATGGAGGGCGCCGCCGGGGCCGCCCGGTCGAGCGTGAAGGCGCTGTGGGCCGCTGGCCCGACGTTCCCCACGGCGTCCGTCGCGCGGACGGCGAGCTCGTGGCGGCCGTCCGCCGCGCTGCTGAGGTCGGCCTGGTGCGGCGATGTGCAGGGGCTCCACGGGCCGCCGTCGAGCGAGCACGTGGCCGCGCTGTCGGCCTCGATCGTGAAGGCCCAGAGTGGGGTCGGGCTGTTGCTGGGGTCAGCCGGTGACGTGGTGATCGCGGGCGCCGCGGGCGCGGTCGTGTCGAGCGCGTAGGTGGTCGTCGCCTCCGGCCCCCGGTTGCCGGCTGCGTCCGTGGCCCGCACGGTGAGCACGTGCACGCCGTCGCTGCCCGGGCCGAACGTCGTCGTGTACGAGCCTGCGCACACCACCCAGCTGCTCGCGTCGAGCCGGCACTCGTTGGTGCCGCCGGTGTCCGCGGCGATGCCCCACACGGGGTTCGTGACGCTGGACGGCGATGGTGGGCTGAGGATCGTCGGCGCACCGGGGGCGGTCCGGTCCAGCTCGTAGGTGCCCGTGGTCGCGAGGCTCTGGTTCCCGGCCACGTCCGCGTTGCGCACCGAGATCGTGTGCGCGCCGTCGGCGGCGGCGGAGAGGTCCGCGGTGACCGACGTGCCGCACGCCGTGTACGGCCCGCCGTCGACCGCGCAGCTCGCGGTCGCAGCGTCAGCCGCGAGCTCGAAGCCCCAGCTCGGTGTGGGGTCGTTGCCGGGGGTTGCAGGAGGGGTGGTGATCGTCGGGGGGGCCGGGGCCAGCCGGTCCAGGGTGTAGGTGTCGAGGATCGGCGGGCCGGCGTTGCCCGCCGCGTCGACGGCGAAGAGGGCGAACGTGTGCGGACCGTCCCCGGCGAGCGTGAGGTCGGCACCGAAGGGCGAGCTGCACGCGCTGGCGGGCGACGCGTCGAGCGAGCAGCGGGCCGTGGCGCCGCTCTCGACGGTGAAGGCCCACGTCGGGTTCGGGCTCTGCCCCAGGGGCGGCGGCTGGAACGTCAACACCGGTTGAACCGGGGGGACACGGTCGAGCGTGAAGGAGGCCGTGGCGGTCACGCCGACATTGCCCGCCGCATCGATGGCCCGCACGCTGAACGTCGACAACCCGTCGTCGCCCGGGCCCAGGTGGCCGACCCACGGGCTCGAGCAGGCAGTCCACGAGCCGGGGCTCGAGGGCGTCGCGAGCCGGCACTCCGTGGTGGCGACGGGCTCGGCCGAGAACGTGACGAGCGGGTCCGGGTCGGCGGTGAAGGCCGGTGGCGACGACAGGATCGTGGGCGGATCCGGTGGCCGAGTGTCGGAGACGTAGGTGTAGGTGACCGTGACCGAGGCGCCGACGGACGTGTTGACGTCGGCGTCGACGTCGACGCCGCCCGGGACGATGGAGGTGCCCGTGCCGGCGGTCGGGAGCGTGATGGAGCCGGTTCCGGTGAACAGCGTGAGGTCGGCGGGGTCGCTGAGCGTCGCGGTCGTCGCCTGGTTCGCCGTGACGTTGGCTGTCTGACCCGACGCGCCGGCGTGGTCGAGGGTGCCGTCGAAGGCGGCGAGGTCGTCGGTGCGGGTGACGGACGGGTGCGCTCCCGCGATGGCGGATCCCCCGGGGCCCGGCCGGCTGGCGACGACCTGGGCGGACAGGCGGGTCGCCAGTGACGCGCTGGTGTCGGCGAGGTTCTCGAGGTACATCGTCGCGTCGAGGTGGGCGTCGATCGAGAGGTCGACGGCGCGCAGGTCGCCGAGAGCGGGGTCGAAGCGCGGGAGGGTGACCGTGTCGGTCCAGTCGGTGAGGCGAACCGGCACCGTGTCGGAGAAGGTGACGGTGTCCTCGGCGCCGTAGGCGACGTCACCGAGCACGAGGGGCGCGCCGAGGATGGCGGTCACCAGCAGGCCCGCCACGAGACGCGGGGGACGGGGGCGCGTCACGCGGCACCGCCCGCGAGCCCGGGGTGGGCGATGCCCCGCAGCTCCTCGGTGGCGTCGGCGACGGTGAGCTCGCGGCTGAAGTGCCAGCCCTGGCCGAGGAAGCAGCCCATCTGGCGCAGCCGGTCGGCCTGCTCCTCGGTCTCCACGCCCTCGGCCACGGTGATGAGGCCGAGCGAGTGGGCGAGGTCGATGATCGCGCGCACCAGGGCCGTCGCCCGGGTGCTCGTTCCGATCTGGTCGACGAAGACCTGGGCGATCTTGAGGACGTCCACGGACAGCCGGTTCAGATACTCGAGCGACGACCATCCGGTGCCGAAGTCGTCGAGGCCGAGGCGGACCCCGAGGTCGCGCAGGCCCTTGATCTGCGCCCGCACGACCTCGTCGTCGGCCATCAGCGCGCTCTCGGTCAGCTCGAGGAGGAGCACCTCCGGGGCCAGGCCCGTCGCGCTCAGGCCGCCGCGGACGGCCTCGACCAGGCCTGGCCGGGCCATCTGGCGGGCCGAGACGTTGACGGTCAGGCCGATCACGGGCAGGCCGGGCAGCTCCTCGACCCAGGCAGCCCGCTGCTGCAGGGCGGTGCGCAGCACCCATTCGCCGATCGGGACGATGAGGTCGGTCTCCTCGGCCACCGGGATGAACTCGCTCGGCGACACGCTGCCGTGCTCGACGTCGTCCCACCGCAGCAGCGCCTCGACGCCTACGGTGGCGCCTGTCCGGAGGGAGACGAGCGGCTGGTAGCGGAGCGAGAGCGCCTCGCGCTCGATGGCGCGGCCGAGCGCCGTCTTGAGCTGCAACCGCCTCACCGCGTCCGCTTGGTGACCGGCCTCGTAGAACTGGAACCCATCGCCCCGTCGCGCGGCCTCGGCCATGGCGAGCTCGGCGCGACCGACGAGCTGGTCGGCGTACAGCGAGGCGCGGTCGGCGACGGCGACGCCGATCGCTGCCTGGACGGTGAGGTCGGTGAGCGTCGTGGACAGCGGCTCGGCGAAGAGCGACACCAGACGGCTGGCGACGTCGGCCGCCATGAGCTCGGGCCGGGCCTGGCGGCGATCGGTCTCGAGGATGACCCCGAACGTGGCCGCGTCGACGCGAGCGACCAGGTCGACTTCGCGCAGGCAGCTCCGGAGGCGGGCAGCAGCCGCGCCGAGGACCTCGTCACCGACCATGCGCCCGAAGCGGTCGTTGATCAGCCGCAGGTCGCGGATCTGGAGCACGAGCACGGCCACCGACGTCGGCGTGCGCCAGGTGCGCTCGAGCACGCGCGTGAGCTGGCCGTCGAACACCTCCCGGCTGACGAGGCCCGTCAGCAGGTCGTAGGCGAGCGGTGCGGTGTCGGCGACGTCGCGGACGCGCGCGGCCGCGTCGGCGACGCCGCCACGCCCCGCGCCCGACCCGAGGTCGTCCATTCGCCCACACCCCTCTGTCCCGCCGCCGACCAACCTGTACAGAAGGGTACGAAGTGCCGAGAGGTCACGGCAAGGGGTCATTCGACCACTCTTCGCGGTGATCTGTGCGGTCGTGAACCCTCGACCAACTCTCAATCCAAGTTGATTTCCGCGGGCCGCTACGGTCTGGCAATGGCCGCGTGCAGGTTCTGCTCGATCGTGCGCGGCGACCTGCCCGCGCACCACGTGCTCGACGATCCGTTCGCCGTCGCGTTCCTCGACACCCGCCCGCTCTTCCCGGGCCACACCCTCGTCGTGCCGAGGGAGCACCACCTGACCCTCGCCGACCTGCCCGCGGCCGCGGTGGCGCCCTTGTTCGAGCGGGTGCAGCGCCTGGCGGTCGCGGTGCCGGCGGCGACGGGAGCCATCGGCAGCTTCGTCGCCATCAACAACACCGTCAGCCAGAGCGTGCCGCACCTGCACGTGCACGTGGTGCCCCGCAACCCGCGTGACGGGCTCAGAGGGTTCTTCTGGCCGCGCACCACGTACCGCGACGACACGCACGCAAGCGAGGTGGCGGCGTCGATACGCGCCGCCCTGGCGTCAGGCTGACCGGGTCAGCCGCTCCACCTCGTCGGGTTGCACGCCGGTGGCGGCCACGAGCTCGTCGAGCGCCGCTTGGAGCCCCTCGGCGAGGGACCAGACATCCGGCAGCACGTCGGGGCACGCCTGGAGGCCGAAGTCGAGCTGGTCGCGGTAGCTCATCACCGTCATGTTGAGCCCGCCCCCGTCCATGATCGGTCCGATGGGGAAGTTCGACACCATGCGCGCGCCGATCGAGTACAGCGGAAAGGGCGGCCCCGGCACGTTCGAGATGGTCACGTTGAAGAGGGGCCGGTGGCGGTCCGCCATCTTCGTGCGCGAGTAGAGGCGCGCGGCGCGACCGGCGAGCGCGGGTGCCGCGAACTCGGCCCAGTCGCCGAGCGTGTCCGCACCGATCGCCTTCTGCTGCTCCTTCACCTCGGCCATGCACTCGTGGATCACCTTGAGCCGCTCGACCGGATCGTCGACGTCCGTGGCGAGCGACGCGAACATCGAGGTCACACGGTTGCCCATCGCGTCCTTCTCGTCCTCGGATCGCACCGAGACCGGCACCATGGCCACCAGCGGGCTGTCGGGGTGCTCGCCATGCGCGTCGAGGTAGCGACGCAGGGCCCCCGCGCAGAGGGCCAGCACGACGTCGTTCACCGTGGCCCCCGCAGCGTTCTTCACAGCCTTCACGGTGGGCAGGGACGCGGTCGTGTAGGCGAAGCTCCGGCGCGGGGTGATCGCGGTGTTGAACGACGTGCGGGGCGCGGAGAACGGCGAGGGCGGCGGGACGAGGTTCGGCTCCTCGCGGTTGCGACGGCGCACGGCCAGTGCCGCGCCGGCGGTCTTGCTGACGGCGCGGGCCACGCGGATCGGCTGACGGGCCAGGGAGGTGGCGGCGTAGCTGAGGAGCTCGACGTCGCTCGGGATGCGGTCGGGCACCCACTCCTCCGACGACTCGTGCTGCACGATCTCCGGGGTCAGGTCGAGCAGGGCCACCGTGAGCTCGTTCCCGGACGCTCCGTCGATCGCCGCGTGGTGCACCTTCGACAGCACGGCGACGTTGCCGTCCTCCATTCCCTCGATCACCCACACCTCCCAGAGGGGGCGGGTGCGGTCGAGCGGGATGGCCGACAGCCGGCCGACGAGCGTGGACAGCTGCTCGGGGGTGCCCGGCGCGGGGAGCGCGGTGGCGCGGATGTGGTAGTCGAGGTCGAAGTCGGGGTCCTCGACCCACAGGGGGTGGTGGAGGCCGAACGGCACCTCCACGAGGCGCCGGCGGAAGGGCGGCGCGAGGTGCAGGCGGGCGCCGTAGACCGCGCGCACCGCCTCCAGCGTGACGCCTCCCTCGACCGAGGTCGGGTCGAGGATCATGAGCCCCGCCACGTGCATGTGCGAGGACGGCGTCTCGAGGTACAGGAACGACGCGTCGAGGCCGGTGAGGCGTTGCATGGCGGACCTCCGTGGGTTGGCGCTGCGCTCTTCCTACTACTCCAGGACGAGGGACGGTTCGCCCGCGGCCACGATCATCGTGCCGGGCGAGCCGAGCACCGCGAGCTCATCGACGCGCAGGCCCGTCGCGCGCAGCGACACGACGTCGCCCTTGTGCGCGCCCGCCAGGATCGTGACCTCCAGGCGCAGGGCGCCATCCGGCCCGGCGGCCTCGGCGTCGACGACGAACACGTCGTAGGTGCCGTCGGGGAGCATCCCGCCACCGTACGCGGCGGGCCCGGCGCGAGACTTGAGGCGTGACCGGCACGACGGGCCGCCTGCTGGTCGCCGAGCCGATGCTCGGCGATCCCAACTTCGACCGCGCGGTGGTGCTCGTCGTCCAGCACACCGAGGAGGGCGCGCTCGGGCTCGTGCTCAACCGCCCCACCGACGTCGCGGTGGCCGACGCGCTGCCAGCGTGGGGGCCAGTGGTGACGCAGCCGGCGATGCTCCACGTCGGCGGACCCGTCGAGGAGCAGAGCGGGTGGTGCCTGGCGCGGGCCCGGAACCCGAACACCGCGGCGGGGTTCGTGCCCGTGGTGGGCGACCTCGGCCTGGTCGACCTCGAGCTTGACCCCGAGGACGTAGCGGTGTCGTTCCACACCGTCCGGCTGTACGCGGGCTACTCCGGCTGGGGCCCTGGGCAGCTCGAGCACGAGATCGCCCTCGACGCGTGGCTGGTGGCCGACGCGGAGCCCGGCGACCCGTTCCTCCTCGACGGGCCCGGCCTGTGGCGGCGGATCCTGCACCGCCAGGGAGGCCCGATCGCGCGCCTCGCGCTCTTCCCGTCCGACCCCAACCTCCAGTGACCGTCTCCGCGGGGTTCAGAGGTCGGGCAGGAGCTTGAAGGCCTCGCCGTGCGCGACGCCTTCGGCATGGCCACGCTCGGCCAGGCGGGCGATGATGCGCGCGTCGAACGCCTGTCGCTGACCGTCCACCTCGGCGGCGGTGGCGCCTTCATCGATGCCCATCGTGGACAGGAGCTGGCTGGTGTGGGCGTGGAGGGCGGCGAGCTTGGCGTCGACGCAGCCCGTCACGTCCTCGATGTGGTCTGGCTCCTCGGCCTCGAAGAGCAGGATCGCCTCAGGGCGGTGGTGGGGGAGGGCCTGCTCGGGGAAGAAGTGCGGGTCGCGGGCTGCCACCACGCCTTCGACGGCAAGGAGTCCCGCATGCCTGTGGTCCGGGTGGAGGCGGTAGCGCTTCCACGGGTCGTGGCCGAGGACGACGGTTGGCTGGAGGCGGCGGATCCAGTACGCCACCTCCCACCGCTGGCGCAGCCCCGACTCGAGCTCGCCGTCCGGCCAGCCGAGGAACACGCACTCGCCGGTGGCGCCCAGGGCGCGCGCCGCAGCGCGCTGCTCGGCCTGGCGCGTGACCACCAGCGCAGCCGTGTCCGCCGACGGGTCCCAGCTCCCCTTCGAGCCGTCCGTGCAGACGAGGTGGTGCACGACGGCTCCCGCGGCCGACCACTTGGCCAGCGTCGCCCCGGCGCCGAACTCGATGTCGTCCGGGTGGGCACCGATCGCCAGCGCCACCGCGGGGGTGGGCAGGTTCAGGGACACGGCACGGCCATGGCGAGGTACGGGGGGGGTGCGAGGTCGGGGGCGGGGGTGAGGTCGGCGGCGACGTCGACGTCCCATCCCAGGCGCCGATCCGGCACGAGCCGGACGGCCAGGCCGCGGCGGCGGGCTTCGGCCCGGTGGGCAGAGAAGCTGCCGGCGCCATAGGCGAAGGTGAAGCCGGAGCCGGCCGGCACGCACGCGACGTTGGTGCCGTCGCCGTGGCGGTCCGGTACGAGGGTGACGCCGTCCGTGTCCGCCAGCCAGACGAGCTCCGTCGCCAGCGGCAGGTCGGCGTGGGCGACGATCACCCGGTCGACGCCCCGCCGCGCCAGGTGCGCCACGCCCGCCTGCACGGCGCCGTTGAGGCCGAGGCCCGGCGTCCAGATCGCCTCGGCCCCCTGGGCCTCGGCCCACGAGCGAACGTCGTCGTCGTCGCACACGACGGCGGCGCGAAGGGGGCCGGCGGCCCGCAGCACGGTCGTGGCCATGGCCGTCGCCAGCGCGACGCGGGCGGGCGCGTCGAGCACGTCCGCCAGACGCTGCTTGGCGGCATGGAAGGCCTTCACCGGGACCAGCACGGCTGCAGTCGTCGTCACGGCCACCGCCTCAACCTAACGGGGCGGCATGGCCCTAACCTCCCGACCCATGCCGATGCAGGTCGCTGTGATCGGAGGGGGCTCGTGGGGGACCACGGTCGCCCACCTCTGCGCCAAGAACGTTCCCACCACCCTGTGGGCCCGCCGTGACGACGTCGCCACGGAGGTGCGCGACCAGCATCGCAACTCGGAGTACCTCGCCGGGTTCGACCTGACACCGAGCCTGCACGCCACGTCGTCCCTCGAGGAGGCGGTGAGCAGCGCGGACGTGCTGGTCATGGGCGTGCCGTCGCACGGCACGCGTGACACGGCCAAGGAGCTGGTCGGCTACCTGCGGCCGCGGGTGCCGGTGGTCAGCCTGTCGAAGGGGCTCGAGCAGGGCAGCCGACTGCGCATGACCCAGGTACTCGAGGCCGAGCTGCCGGGCCACCCGTGCGGTGTCCTCACGGGACCCAACCTCGCCAAGGAGATCCTCGCTGGTGACGCGGCCGCGTCGGTCATCGCCATGGACGACCCCGTGATCGCGGAGTCGCTCCAAGACATCTTCGCCAACGACCTCTTCCGCGTCTACACGAACCCGGACGTCATCGGCTGCGAGGTGGCAGGTGCGCTGAAGAACGTGATGGCGATCGCGTCAGGCATGGCGGACGGCCTCGGCACCGGCGACAACACGCGGTCGGCCGTGATCACGCGGGGCCTGGCCGAGCTCACCCGGCTCGGATGCGCGATGGGCGGCCAGCAGGTCACCTTCGCCGGGTTGGCGGGCATGGGCGACCTCATCGCCACGTGCATCTCATCGCAGAGCCGGAACCGCTACGTCGGCGAGCAGCTGGGGCGGGGCCGCACGATCGAGGAGGTCATCGAGGAGATGCACATGGTGGCCGAGGGCGTGAAGACGTCCAAGGTCGTGATGGAGCTGGCTCACGAGTACCAGGTGTCCATGCCGATCGCCCGCGAGGTCCATCGGGTGGTGCACGAGGGCAGCAGCGCCGCCGATGCCTATCGCGGGCTCCTCGCCCGGCCCGACGCTCGGGCGGAGATGCACGGGATGCCCAACTCCTGATTCGATGGCGCGCATGCGCCTCCGGTCCCGCCCCCAGCGCCCGCCGGGGGACGATTGGGTGCAGCCGAGCCGCGCGGGGCGCTGGACCACCGTCGGCAACCTCGACTCGCCGGCGCGGGCCGCCGTCGACCCAGCGGGGCTCGTCGCCATCGCCGGGCGGGCCTGGTCGCTCGACTGGTGGATCGGCGCCGAGGACCGCTGGCACGTGCCGGCTCGTGAGGTGGCCGTCCGACAGGCATTGGTCGGCAACAGCCCGGTCGTCGAGACGCGGGTCCGCGTGCCGAGTGGCGACGCCGTGCAGCGCGTCTACGCGGCCTGCGGGCTCGACGGCGAAGAGGCCCTCGTCGTCGAGGTGCACAACGACACGAAGGTGCCCTTCGCCGTCGCGCTCGCCGTGCGCCCCTATGACCTCCGCGGCATCGGGGCGGTGGAGAGGATCGCGCTCGACGGCACCCTCGTGTGCATCGACGGCGCGCCGGCGATCCGGCTGCCTCGCTCACCCGGTCGGCTCGCGCTCTCGGACGCCAGCGGTGACGCGGCCGCGATCGTGTTCGCGGGCGGCGCCGAGCCCGTGCGGGGGGCCGACGTGCGCTGCGCCGACGGCCTGGCCAACGGCGCCCTCCTGTTCCCACTCGCCCACACGGCCACGCTCCGGGTGGCGCTCCCGCTCGCGGATGCGCGGGCCATCGACCCGTCCTCGCTGCCCAGCGCCGACCAGGTGGCGTCCGGGTGGGCCGCGCTTGCTCGAGGTGGCGCCCGCGTCGAGGTGCCGAATCGGCTGGTTCGGGACGCCGTGGCCGCCAGCACCCGGTTCCTCCTGCTCGGCGACGCGCACCCAGCGGTGGCCACCGCCCTCGATCTGCTCGGCTTCGCGGACGAGGCGACGGCACGCCTGGCCGTAGGTCTGGACCTCCACGCGGCCGCGCCCGGCGGGCTGCTTGCCGCCATCGGCCAGCACTGGTCGCTCACGCGCGACCTCGACGCGGCTCGCGCTGCGGTGCCGGTCGTCGCCGCTCTGGTCGCCCGCCTGGCTCGCCCCGCAGACGCCGACGACGCCGCCGTCGGTCGCACGGCCCTGCCGGCGGTGGCCGCGCTCCTCGAAGCGGCTGGCGAGCCGCGGGCCGCGGCCGACGCCCGCGCGGTGGCGACGCAGATCCCCGCGGCGACCCCGGTGGTGCGCGACCTCGAGGGTCTGCTCGCGACGGCGAGCCCAACCTGGACGTGGCCGTCCGCCGGCGGCGGGCACGACATCGGCGCCAACGCGGCTCTCGTCGGGGCGGTCCGCCGGGTGCTCGTCGCGGAGCGCGAGGGGGAGCTTGCGCTCGCGCCCGGGGTTCCCGAGGCATGGCTCGGGCACGGGTGGGAGGTGCACGACCTGCCCACTGCGGAGGGCCGGTTGTCGTACGCGATCCGCTGGCACGGCGAGCGGCCGGCGCTCCTCTGGGAGCGGGAGCCGCTGGCGGGCGCGGCGCCCGCTCGGCTGACGGTGCCGAGCTTGGACCCGGCCTGGTCGTCGTTCGAACCTCGCGGCGAGGCGCTGCTGGCGCCCGTCGAGGTGCCCGATCGGCCTGCGGTCCGGCGGGGCCTCACGATCCCCGTCACGATCGAGCCGGGTCGGCGGGGGTTGTCATGAGCAGCCCTGGTCTGCCCGTCGGTGAGCTGGTGGCCCTGCTGCGCTCGCTCGGTGTGCCGTCCGAGGAGATCCGCCAGGCGCAGGAGGACGGCGTGCTCGTGCTCCTCGCGATCGACAAGCTGGCCCTCGGTCAGGATCTCCGGTACGACATCGCGGCCGCGTGCGAGGGCACCGGCCTCCCCGAGGACGATCTACGGCACATCTGGCGCTCGCTCGGGTTCCCCGACCCTCAGCCCGGGGAGGCGGTGTTCTCCGACGTCGACCTCGGCAACCTGGCCGCAGTCGCCGACCTGATGCAGAGCGGCATGGTCAGCCCCGAGGTGACCTACGGGATGACCCGGGTGATCGGCTCGTCGATGGCGAGGGTCGCATCGGCACTCATCGACGCGGTGAGCTCGGCGCCCGAGGTCCCATCCTCCGACCTGGACCATGCCGACGGCGACGAGGTGCTCGAACCGATCGCAACCGAGGCGGGGGGGTTCCTGCCGATCTTCCCGCTGGTGATGGAGCAGGTGTGGCGGCGGCACCTGCAGGCGGCTGCGCGCCGCCGTCTGCTGCGGGCGGACACGGAGGAGGGGCAGGGCTTGATCGTGGGGTTCGCCGACCTCGTCGGGTTCACGGCGCTGGCCCAGCAGGTGAGCGACGAGGAGCTGGCCGAGGTCGTGGACCAGTTCGAGCACCTCGCCTACGACGTGGTCGTCGCCGGCGGTGGCCGCGTCGTGAAGATGATCGGCGACGAGGTGATGTTCGTCGTCGACGACCCGCTGTGCGCGGCCGAGATCGCCCTCGGCCTCGCGGACGCCTCGCACGATGCCGCCGAGCTGTCGGACGTGCGGGTGGGCATGGCGGTCGGCCCGGTGGTCGAGCGCGAGGGCGATGCGTTCGGCGTGACGGTGAACCTCGCCAGTCGAGCGACGTCGATCGCCTACCCGGGCACGGTCGTCGTGTCCCCGGAGCTCCGCGCCGCGCTCGAGGAGCACCCGCAGTTCAGCTTCAAGAACATGCGACCGCGGTACCTCAAGAACATCGGGCGCGTCTCGCTGTCAGTGCTGCTCCACGCGGACGACGCGCCGAGCACCATCCGCGAGGTCATCGAGGAGCGACGGGGCCAGATGCGCGAGCGGCTCCGCGACAAGCTGGCGGCGCGGGCGGCGTCGGCGGCCGGCGACGAGTCCGACGAGTCCGACGAGGGCTAGTGCCTCAGCTGGCGGGGCAGAGCTCGGACGCGCGGACGAGGCGGTGGTGCCCGTCGTCGGTCACGCACCAGTAGGTGTCGAAGCCGTAGTCGAGCAGGTCGGGTGACAGCCACCCGGCGCACACCGCACCTACCACCGTGTCCTCGACGACGAGGTCCTCACCGTCGACCACCACGTGTGCCCCTCGCATCCCGATCGTCGTGTCCATGCCACGCCTCCTCGATCCACCAGAGGATCGCCCCTTCTGTCGCCGCGCTCAACGGGTCATACGGCCCTTTCGCGAGCCCCCTCAACCCCACGGGCGATTCGGCGCCTACTGACAGGAGTCTGCCGACACGAGCTTCCATGTTCCTTCGGCGGCGTCGCTGAAGACGGCCTCCTCGATCACCGATCCGGAGCCATCGAGGATCGCGTACCGCTGCCCGGCTGCCTCGTCGCCGATGAAGGCCGCCTGCGTGGCCCCGAGCTGGTCCGCCTCGCCCTGAGCCGCGCCCTCCGCCGACGTGTAGATCGCCGTTGGAACCCCCAGCGCGTCACCCGTCACCACGAAGGTCTTACACCTGAAGGGCAGCTCAACCGTGGCGCCAGCACGGCGGTGGTCGTCGTGCTCCTCGTCGTCGAGATCGACGTCGGGTCCGCCACCGACTCGTGGTCGCCACCGCAGGCCGCGGCCATGGCGGCGAGCAGGAGGGCGATGACGATCGCGGTCCGGCGCACGCCGGCAACGTACCCAATCAAGCGAGGGCGGCGGTGGCGATCTGCCAGGGATCGAGCTCGAAGCGATCCTCGAAGGCGCGCTGAGGGCGGCCGCGGAGGTCGAGCAGCCAGCCGCGGTGGCCGTCGATGACGACGGTGGTGGGGCGCTCCGTGGGGTTGAAGACGCGCACGTGCAGCGACCCGGCCTCGCGGGTGATCGCGCTGACCACCGCGCCCGTGACGCTGAGCGCCTGCCCGTCGGACGGGCCCGACGCACCCGCACCACCACCGCGAGTGACGCACAGCGGCAGGAACGCGTCGTCGACCACGTCGTAGGGGTCGCGCCCGCCGAGGTGGACGGCGAAGCGCGCCTCCACCCGCATCTGTGACTGCGGGCCCTCCATCGCGATCAGTGGCCCGGCCGGCAGCGGGCGCGTCGTCATCGGTCCCTGCGACAGCATGCCGGTGCAGCGCAGGAGCGTGACTGCCAGCGTCGCTGCACCCTCGGCTTGCCCGTCCAGGTCGACCAGCTCGTACTCGAGGAGCCCCTCGTGGGCAACGGTCAGGCCACCGGCCGTCACGAAGCGGCGCGAGGGGTACGTCGCAAGCCCCTGCTCGGTCGGGCCGCCCTCGGCGGTGAGGCCGCGCTCGACGGTGCCGAACGCGCACTCCGCAATGGACGACGCGGCCGACCTCGGCAGCGGCAGGTGCACGCGGAGCCGGTGGTCGCGCAGCCCGTGGTTGTCGAGCTCGACGTGCACGCGCAGGAGGTCGTCGCCCGCGTGCAGCTCGAGCGTGGTCGTCACCTCGACGCGCTGCGCGCCCGCCCGCGCCTGCGCGTCGACGTGGGTCGGGAGCTCGTAGGTGCGGAGGATCTCCAGCCGCCCGCGGACAGGGCCGGCTTCGAGCACGCGGGTGGTGACCTCGACGGGCGTGTCGACGATGGTGTCCGTAAGCGGCGGGCACCAGTTGTAAGTGTCGCCGACGTCGCCGCCGTCGACGAGCGCGCCCAGGCCGGCGTGCCCGTCGATCGCGAAGGTGCCGTCCGCCGCGTCGACCTCGACGGTGATCGTGCCGTTGGCGAGGTGGAGCGCGTCGCCGGTCACGGCGGCGACCGGCGCGGCCGCCCCTCGCCAGGCCTGCCATCCGTAGCCGGCTAGGTCGGCGACGTGGGCGAGGACCGTGACCGCGGGGTTGTTCGTGATCCGGACCCGAACGGCCTCACCCGCATGCGCGTCGCGCAGGGCGGCGAGGTCACGCCGGATCGGTGGCGTGACGAGGGTGCCGGCGTCCTCCCGCTCGACGTGCAGCAGCTCGGTGCCGTCGGCGGCGTCGACCGTGAAGGACAGCACGTTCCGCGCGTACTCGAGCTCGGCGACCATCACCGTCGCCACTTCGACGGCGGTGTCCTCCAGGAGCACGCGCTCGCCCGGCCGCGCCGAGACGAGCTGGCACCCGGGCGGCGCCGTCGACCCTGGGAGCCGCACCTCCACCGTCCCACTGCGGGTCCGGGAGGAGGGGTTCACCAGGACCGGCACGTGGCCGTCGACAGCGAGGGTGGCGCCGAGGGCGTGCAGGGCGCGCTCGGCCAGCCCGGTCGCGATCTCGGTTGCCTCGGCGAAGCGGTGGAGCACCGCGTCGCACACCGCGTCCACCGAGCAGGCGCAGATCGAGTCGTGGGCGCTGTTGCGGATCACCTCGAGCCAGGCGTCGTCGAGCAGCGCGCGGGGCCAGCGCTCGGGCGGGAGGAACAGCGCCGAGAGCGGCTCGGCCAAGCGCTCGAGCGACCGCTCGGCGACGGCGGCGGCCTGCTTCACGTCGACCCGGTTGGACGCCACGCCCATCAGCAGGTTGGCGCGGGCCCCGGACCGGAGCTCGCCGGTCCACGACGGGAGGCCCTCGGTGGGCGCCCCGCGCACGTGCTCGCCGAGCGAGCAGATGTGCAGCTCGTAGCCCGCGTCGAGTGCGTTGGCCTCGGCGACGACGCGCCCCAGCCAGGGCTGGGGCATCAGGTGGTCGGTGCCGTTCATCCAGAGGATCGGGCCCGTCAGGAGGGCGCCCTGCTCCTCCTCGAACTCCCCGATGCGGCGGACGAGGGCCTTGGCGTCGTCGGGTACGAGCGCGCCGTTGCCGTATCCCTGGGGGAGGTACTCGGCGCGCACCGTGGAGCCGTCGGGCGCCGTCCACCAGAAGCCGCTGCGGTCGATGGCCGACGGCACGCCGCGCCAGACGACCGCATGCTCGAAGCCGAACTCCCGCAGCAGCTGGGGCATCTGCGCGACGTGGCCGAACATGTCAGGCAGGTACCCGACGTCCATCGCGCCCCCGAACCGGGCCGCGACGCGGAGCCCGCGCTGCAGGTTGCGCACCAGCGTCTCACCGGAGACGAGGAACTCGTCGGGGAGCGCGTACCAGGGACCCATCGCCACCCGACCTGTGGTGGCGAGCGCCCGAAGCCGCTCCTCCGCCTCCGGGCGCACGGCCAGGTAGTCGTCGACGACGGCCATCTGCCCGTCGAGCAGGAAGTGGGCGTAGGAGGGGTCGGCCTCGAGCTGGGGGAGGAGGCCGTCGAGCAGGTCGACGAGCCGGAGGCGGAAGGTCTGGAACGGCGAGTACCACTCCCGGTCCCAATGCGTGTGCGGGACGATGTCCACCCTCCTACGGGTGCACTGACCTGCGGAAGCACGCTCGTCCACGATGGCACGCACCGGCTCGATCGAAATGGGGGGATGGTGGAGTCAGACCACTCGAACGTTCTGGGCTTCCTCACCCTTGCGGCCGGGGGCGACGTCGAACTCGACGCGCTGGCCCTCGTCGAGTGACTTGTAGCCGTCGCCCTGGATGTTGGAGAAGTGGACGAACACATCGTCGCCCTGCTCACGGGAGATGAAGCCGAAGCCCTT